>TARA_B110000483_G_scaffold162396_1_pt1 | contig 12576 bp, 7 predicted proteins | sample TARA_B110000483 | Tara Oceans TARA_B110000483 (sample SAMEA4398176) | marine metagenome | biome: Polar Biome; feature: [SRF] surface water layer (ENVO:00010504); material: water (ENVO:00002006), including particulate matter (ENVO:01000060) such as... | depth 5 m
TTTTTTTTTAGAGAGAGCCAACACAGAGCTAACGCTACACCATACACCCTAAACGCTCTAAAAGGCACCCTCCAAAACCACCTCTAGAGTACCACACACTATTGAGCACGCAAACGCTTGTTCTTCTTCCTAAAACGAATACTACTCGTAATGTCGTACAAACCACACTTATCTGAGCTCGTTTCGGATTTAAAATCCAACCCATCTCTCATCCACGACGCAGAGTTTCTCGAATTGAAACGCGTTTTGGAAACGCAATTTGCCTCCACTTTTCCCCCAAAATCGAATCATAATACGACGCCTAAAAACGACGAGGAGGATGATGTCGACATCAAAATCGAGGACCCAGATATCGTCGGACCAGAGCTCGAACCCGTGGATCCTCCTTTTTTAATTTCGGTAAAGGAAGGAGAAGAGTTGAGCGAAACGGACATGAATTCGGTACGATTTGATGAGATATTTATGTGCTTCTTTGTTGTCTTCTTTATGAGAGAGAAACGCCTTCGATGTCGATATATTCTAACTAACATTCTCTTTTAAACCACAAAACTTTTAATCGAATAACAGATGATGGAAGCGAAATCGAACGCCTCTCTGGCGTTTTCGAACGGCGATTTTGCCTCGGCTTTGGAAGAGTACACGAAGGCGTTGCGTTTACAACCGACGTCGGCGTTGACGTTTTCGAAACGCGCGGAGTGTTTCGTGAAACTGAAAAGGAATAAAGCGGCGAAACAAGATTGCGAGCAGGCGTTGGAGATCAATCCGGATAGCGCGAAGGCGATGAAGGTTTTAGGGACCGCGCAGAGGTATTTAGGCGAGTACGAGGAGGCGTGTAAGAATCTTGGTCAAGGGTTGGCGATCGATTTCGACGAGGAAGGCGCCAAGGTGGAGAAAGAGGCGGAGAAGTTTTTCCACGAGATCAGAGTGGCAAAATCCAAAGAGAAGGCGAAAAGAGAGCAAGAAGAGAAAAATAAGATGGAAGAGAGGAGGAAGCAAGCGGAGGAGGCGATGAAGAACGCGAACATGGGCGGCGGTAATGGCGGCGGTAATCCGGGAGGGAATCCAGGCGGTGGTTTCGGCGGTTTCCCGGGAGGCTTCCCGCCCGGAATGGAAGGTTTGATGAACGACCCGGAAATGATGGAAGCGATGATGAATCCAAAAGTGATGAGCGTGTTGCAACAAGCGCAATCGAACCCGGGCGCGTTGATAGCCGCCATGAGCGACCCGGAATTTGGTCCTCTGCTGCAAAAAATCGTCGGCAAGATGGGCGGAAGCATGGGCGGCGGCGGCGGCGCGCCCGGTTTCGGGAACTTTTCGGGAGGAGGAGGAGCAGGAGGAGGCTTCGGTGGCGGACAACAACCGACGAGTGAAAATCGCTTCACCGAAGAAGACGCCGCGCCGCACAGACCCGCCACCGTCGACGAGGTCGATTAATAAAATAGAAGAAAAGAGAGATAAAAACTTTACGCGAAAAGGAAAATTTTCATTCATTCAACATTCGCGGTGAGAAAGAGATTAAGAGAGAGAGAGAGAGAGAAAGACGAGACGATTGAGAAAACGATTGAGAGAGCGACAAACAACATTAACATCGTTCATTTCACTCCATTTTGTTGTTGCAGTCTTCTAAAAGTATAAAAAAACGCACGACTACTAAAGCTCAATATACGTATGACGCTTAAAACCGCAAACATCTCGAGACCTTCAATGTCATCTCGTTGATAAAATTGAATCAACATTCATTGCAACAGAGACTCTACTTCTGTTGTTTTGTACCTAGGTACCTTTTAAAGCTGGTATTTACGCGCTCAAATGTTACTATTAATCCGCGCGATATTCGAACATTTTTACACCAATGTCTTCACTTTTTTCCACCATGACAGACGCAAACGAAAAGAAAGGATCGTCCTCTCGCTTGGACCGTTTATTAAAGCTCCTCGATTCCGGGTCGACGTCTTCCTCTCGCGCGCAAGCGGCGGAGCAAATCGGCGAACTCGTTTTACAGTCCTGCACTTCATCCTCTTCAAATACTGGCGGAGAAGGGAGCAAAGTAAACGTAAACGCGGGGATGTTGCCGACGGTTCTAAGAAAGGTTCGCGAATGTTCGCGCGCGAAAGAATGGGAGACGAGAGTCGCCGCGGGGAAAGCGATGGGGGCAATCGCGAAGAATTTACGCAGGAGAGGATCATCTCTTTACGACGAGGAGCAAAACAAGGATAATTTCATCCCGAACGCGTTCTGCGCGAGCGTGAGAGACGTGTGCAAAATGGAATTAATTGAGTACGAGACTGTCCTGGAAAGGGTCGCCGGCGAACGCGCGAACGCGAAGGGACACGCGACATCTCTTTTGGATAAAGAAGTTAAGGAAGAACAAGATGAAGTCACACAGATTCTCGATTTGAAACTGGAAAACTTTGACATAGAATCTGTCTTGAACAAAGGGATCGTCTTGCTCTCCTCGACGGGAGACGAGTGGTCCAACGCCGAGAGAGGACCGGGGACGAAGACGGAACGGCTGGAACGAGCGAAGATGAATTTGAAAAAAACGCTCGGGATGGAGCTCGGGAAAGAAGCAGCCGCGTTCGGGTTGGATAGTAAAGCGATCGGGGAAATGGTCACGGAGAAAGATTTAGTCGGAGACGACGACGATTTTGAGAGTCTCGATAAGAAAAAGAAGAAAGCGGCTTCGAAGAAGAGGAAGAAAGGGAGCGCGGATGAAGACGATATTGAAGTGAAGAAAGAAGAAGGCGCGGCAGCGCGGTTGGTCGATTCGTTAGAAGGAAACAACGGCAACGCGGAAGATGATTTTGACGAGGAGAAGTTGCGAGCGCAAGGAATGTCCGCGAGAGAGGTGAACAAATTAAAACGCAAGAATAAACGGTTGCGTGCGGCGGGGAAGACGGTCGTGAAACATCATCAAAGCGATGACTTTAAGGACGACGACGGCGAAGAGGAGGATAAGAAAAAGAAATCAGCGACAAAAAGTGGTGGCGCGAGCGCGGCGGATGTCAACGAACAACAGAGAAAACACGAAGAGATGGAGGAGAAACAAAGGCAAGAAGAGGACGAGGAAGAGGCGCAAGAAATCGAAGCCGGGTCGTGGCCGTTTACACGAACGTGCGAATTCTTAGCGTTCTCCTTATTTAGCAGCCGCTGGGAGGATAGACACGGTGCCGCGGTCGCGTTGAGAGAGATTTTGAGGTACCAAGCGGAATGCGCGAACATTTTCATCGAAACGTTCGATACTACGACGACAAGTGCTAATTTAGTAAAAGTACAGCCAGGAACGGCCGAAGCACAAATGCGCGCAAACTTTTCGTGGTTGGAAGACATATCGGTGCGTCTGTTGTGTGTCTTAGCTTTAGATAGATTTGGCGATTTCGTCGGCGACGGCGTCGTCGCGCCGGTTCGCGAAACCGCGGCGCAAGCTTTAGGCGCGTCTTTGCGCGATTTACCGACGCGAAAAGTTTTCGATATCGGTGAAGCTACGTTGACTTTATTGAAACACGAAAAAGCGTGGGAGGTCAGACACTCCGGATTGATTGGTTTAAAATACGTGTTCGCGTCTATTCCGCAAGGCGAACAAGTCAAGATGGACATGTTGGCGCAAAAGTTACTCCCATCGGCGCTTCCGAGATTAATCCTCGCCTTGAAAGACGACGACGACGACGTGAGAGCGGCGGCGGCGGAAGCAGCTTTGCCAGCGAGAGAGTCCTTGAATCCTCAGCTTTTGAGAAAGAAAAAAGAAGACAACATTGAATCAGATGATGATGGTAATTTGTTCAAGGTGTTTTTAGAGACGCTTTGGAACGCTCTGTTAGAATTAGACGACTTATCACCAAGCGCGAGACCAATAATGAGCTTACTCGCGAAGCTCTGCGAGAAGAAAGAAACGAGAGACATGCTCAACGTTGCTGAAGTCGCGCCTCGTTTGTGGCCGTTTGCTGCACACCCGATTGCGAGCGTTCGCGAAGCGACGTGGCAAACCGTTTCGGAATTGAGCGGAACGCTCTTGGAAAACGAGGCCTTCGTCGATGTGCACTTGGCGGATTACATGACTTTAGCTTTGCAAGGATGCGCTTTAGACGAAGACGATAATGCGTCTTTGGCGGCAAAGAAGGCGTTTTTATTGGTTCTCGAATTGTCCGGCTTCGATGTTGGTAGTAGTAGTAGTAGCAGCGATAGCAAAAATGTGGCGCTCGAGGCGGTAAAAAATACGCGAAGAATTATCCGCCTCAAAGTGGCGGAAATTTTCAAAGTGAAATCCGACGCATTTTTGAAAGTCTTGAGCGTCCAAGTGAACCGAACGTGCGACGCGCACTACATATTAGTGAAGAAACCGGCGAAAATGACGGGCGAAGCGCGAAACGTCGCCGCCGATTGGCTCTGTCGCACCAAGACGCGATTCTTAGGCATCGAGTGCGTGGCGAAAGCGTTGGTGTCTTTGCTTCCAACATCGTCGTCATCATCCTCAGAATACGCGGAAGAAGAAGAAACGTTGACTTTGTTCCTAAACGATAAAGTGATGGCGTTATCGAAGCATGGCACCGCCGCCGCTCGCGGCGCCGCGTTTCACGTTTGCGCAAACTTTCTCGAAACCGCCGCGAAAGCTGCGTCGATACAAAATACAAGTTTCGAGTTTATCGAAAAGAAATTCAAACCGCTTTACGAAACGCGCGTTTTCGAGGTACTCGCGTGTGCCAATCCAGCGTATCCGTCTGCACCGAGTCCATTGCCGTACGACGAGGCGAAAGCGTTGCAAACGTACGTCAAGAACGAAACGAAATCCTTGTTGCGCGTGTGTTTGCAATCGAACGTAGCGATTGAAGGCGAGATTCCATCGCCAGACGCCGACGGGTTCGGCGCGGCGAATGCCGTGCAAGTCATGGAAACCGTTCCAAAGGTACGTCTTGTTCTTCTTTTCCTTTTTTTACTTCGTCGTCGTCTTTGTCTTTTGTTCTTTTAACCCTCCTTCCGGATTGGCTGAGCTTCAAAACCTCGGCGTAACAGACGGCGAGCGGATTGAGCGCGTATAGTAGTTTTTTACAACAACTAAACGCGCTCGAAATGTAAACGCTCGCGTCTTTTGCACGGTCCGAATATTAATCATCGATTGTTCGAGAAACAGGTTTCTCCGGGCGAGCTCTGTGCCTGGCGAGAAGTAATCTCAACAAACATTTTTATTTTTTGTACTGCGACGCAATTCTCGAGAGCGTCCTCGAATGCTCAAACTTACCGTCATCTTACTCCTTTCCGAACGACATTTACAGACGACAAACGCGAACGTTGAACGCGCTCGATCTGCGTTAGACGTTTCTGCCTCGCGCCTTCGCGAGACGGAAATGAAACTGCACCAATCCATGCTCGCCGCGGCCGCCGCTCTCGCGGTTTCGTTTCAACGGCTCCCGCAGAAACTCAACCCGATCATCCAGCCGTTGATGGCATCGACTCGACGCGAAAGAGACGAGGCGTTACAATCGGAAGCCGCGAAAGCGATTGCAAAGTTGGTAAAAAGAGCAATGTCAAGAGAGAAATCACCGAGCGGAAAAATATGTTCCAATATTTTTCTAATGGCGTGTTCGTGTCCAGAAACGACGCCGATTGCGACGGAATCTGGAGAGATGAAGAAGACATCCGCGACGATGGAAGGCGTCGGCGTTCAGACGACGAAAACGACGAAAACTTCGAGCGGTAAAAAATTGGACGAAAATGCCACGGCTGCCGCGGCAGATGTGAATATCAACGCAGAAATACCGGAAACCGCAATTGCGGCGAGAGGCGGCGCTAAAGCGCTTCGCGAATTTTGCCGAGAGTTTGGCGACGAGGTTTTTACCGAGTTACCGGCGTTGATGACGCCCATCAACGAGTCGTTGGATTTAGTCAAAAATGAACAACAAAAACAAAATCTCGAAGCGTCTGTTCGACAAACGATATCCAACAGCTGTCGCTGCGTATCTGTCGTTGCTGGAACGTGCACGCAATCCGCGTTTGATGCGCATTTGCGCCCGTTGCTGAAAAAAATCTTCGCCGCCGCGTCTTCCTTAAAATGTCACAGCGTCAAGACGACTGCCTCGAACGCGCTCGCCGCCATGACGACTGCGCACCCGGACGAGACTTTACCAGAAATCTTAGCCTTGTTAGCGCCGGCGTTAGAAGGTGGCGATTTAGAGCAACACGCCTCGCCGACGGCTCGATTAGGCGCCGCGTTTGTGGCTTTATCCGTGACTGAATCTGTTCCAGATTCAGTCATCGCGCCGTACTGCGTGTTACTTCTGGTACCGCTCATGTCTCGAATGTCCGATTCGAACGTTGAAGTGAGAACGGCGGCGACCAAAGCGTTCGCGGCGTTAGTGCCTCTTTTACCACTCGCGCGTGGTTCCGTGGCTCCGGAGAAACTCTCAAAAGAGCAAAAGAAGAGAAGTTTAGACGACGGCGCGTTCTTGGAAGCGTTACTCGACAACACGAAAATCGCAAACTTCGAGTTACCGTTCAAGTGCAAGTACCAATTGCGTCCGTATCAAAGAGACGGCGTGAATTGGCTCGCATTTTTGCGAAGATTTAAGCTCCACGGCGCTTTATGCGACGACATGGGCTTAGGTAAAACGTTACAATCCACGTGCATTTTAGCCTCGAGTACGTGCGAACGCCGAGCGAAAGGTCTACCGACAATGCCACATTTGATCATCTGTCCGCCGACGTTGGTTGGCCACTGGGCGCACGAAATCAGCATGTACACCGAAGACCCAAATCTACTTTCCGTGTGCGAGTACCAAGGGTCGCCGCAGGAAAGAGAAAAGTTACAGAACGACGCGAGGACAAAATTCGACGTCGTCGTCGCCTCCTACGACAGCGTTCGCGCCGACGCGGAAAAATTCTTTCATGTAGTCGATTGGTGCTATTGCGTCCTCGACGAAGGGCACGCCATTCGAAACCCGAAATCGAGAGTATGCGTCGCGGTGAAACAAGTCAAAGCGGAACACCGACTTTTACTCTCCGGGACGCCGATTCAAAACGATGTCGTCGAATTGTGGTCGCTCTTCGATTTCCTCATGCCCGGCTTCTTAGGCACCGAAAGAGAGTTTAAAGAAAACTACGGCATCGCCGCGGCGAGGTCGAAAGCGGCGAAAAAAGGCGGTGGCTTAACCGAACAAGGCGCGTTAACCGTCGGGAGATTACACAAACAAGTCATGCCGTTCGTTCTGAGACGAACGAAAGATCAAGTTCTGAAAGATTTACCGCCGAAGATTATCCAAGACGTGTTTGTCGATTTAACCGCCGCGCAAAGACGTTTGTACGATACGTTTGAAACGAGCGGGGCGAAGGAGGATGTCAGTAAAGCGTTGAGTTCTGGAGCAGGCGGAGCGGAGAGTGGCGGCAATGGCGGCAGCGTGCACGTATTCCAAGCGTTGCAATATTTGCGAAAGTTGTGTTCGCATCCTAGATTAGTCGACGGATCTTTGAACGAGAAATCGAGCGCAAAGTCTGTCGCCAAACGCATCGCGGATGGAAGTGATAACGACATGAACTGGAGTCCCAAGTTTGAAGCGTTGAAACAAATTCTGTTGGATTGCGGCATTGGCCGCGACGCGTTTAACGACGACGAGGAAGGAGGAGGAGCAGCGGATGATGCCGCTGCGAATAAAGGGAATCACCGGGTCCTCGTGTTTGCGCAATTGAAATCTCTCCTCGATTTGGTCGAAGACGAACTGTTTCAATCGCACATGAAGGACGTCTCGTGGCTTCGATTGGACGGTTCCGTTCCCGCGCACGAACGCTTCAACGTCGCAAGAAAATTCAACGCCGATCCAACCATCGACGTGTTACTCTTAACCACCCACGTGGGAGGTTTAGGCTTAAATCTCACCACCGCGGATACCGTCGTCTTTCTCGAACACGACTGGAACCCGCAAAAGGATCTGCAAGCGATGGATCGCGCGCACAGATTGGGTCAAAAGAAAACCGTCAACGTCTACCGCATCTTAACGAGAGGCACGATTGAAGAAAAAGTGATGAGTTTACAGCGCTTCAAACTCGACGTCGCCAACGCCGTGGTCAACGCCGACAACGCGAGCATGAAAAGCATGGACACAGGCGCCATGCTCGAGTTGTTCACCGCGGAGAAAGGTAAAAAAGCGAAACTCGAAGCGGAAAAGAAAGAACAAACTCAAGGTAAAGGAGAAGGAGGAGGCGAACAACAACAATTTCAACAACAATCGGCGCCGATGAAGCAAATCTTGAACGGATTAGACGAACTCTGGGCGCAAAGTCAATATGACGAAGAATTTGACGTCGAGCAGTTTCAAAAGACCTTCTCTTCTGGTAAGAAGTAGAAGTTAAAAGAGAAAGATTGTAATGAATGTGTTTTTCTCTTTTTCCTCTTTCAACGATTATTAGCGCGATGTTTATAGTTTTCCACCTTCGTAAGACCAACCAGATGGTAATGGACAGTTGTTGTCGAGGAGGTATTGTAAACAGTCGGGATGTTTGTTCTCGTGCGCAAATCGAACGGCCCGATAGTCCCAAGGCGCTTTGGCGGTTTCGTGCAAGTACTTCAAACAATCCAAGTGGCCGTTCTTGGCCGCCCACTGACACGCCCATTCGTCAAATTCATCATACTTTCGCTCAACAAGATATTCGAGTATGTGGAGATGACCATTTTCAGCCGCCCGTTCGGCAGTTCTCCAATCCCAAGGCGCTTTCACTTCTTCGTGTAAGTATTTGAGTACCTCGAGATGACCGCATCGGGCAGCCCATGCACACGCCATCTCATCGATAGGACACTTCTTTGCAACGCAATACTTGACCATTTCCAGATTACCTTGTATTGCGGCCCTATTAATCGTCCCTACATCCCAGTTACACTTTTTCTTCTCTCGCGCCCACTTGAGCAACTCGAGTTTATTCGTGTAAGCAACTTGCGAGCAGAAACATGGTTCGCCCGAGCAGAAATCTCTTTCGTCCCACCATCTCGGCCACAACGATCGATTCTTCCAAGCAATCTCCAAAGTCGATATCGAGGACATCTCTTTGACTTAAAACCCCTTTTTCAACTCCCCCTTGCGAGAGGATCTCTTCACCAACGCTCTCGTTTCACCATTCACTCTGTCCAAGAATTTGAGATCAGTTCCATTCAATCTCGGAAGCACATGTGTGAAACAAATATCGTCGTTATTTACAATCAAATCCCACAACCTAGAATCTCTCAAAATTCGTCTTTTCTTCTGCTGCGCTCTCTTCGTCGCTCCGTTTCGCCGCATATTCATCATCATCGATAATCTCTTTCGTTCGTCTGTGTGTTTGTGTGTGTGTCTGCGCTCACTGTGATGCGCTATTATTATATTAGGTCAATTTTTATTATTTTTAGTAGATATTTTTACTAAAAAAAAGTTTGAATTTGAAAAGACGTTACTACGAAAAGACAGACAGACTTTAAAATGACGCTCAGTAGTAGTAACAGAGTCCTTGTCTCTCTCGCGCTTATTTCTTCCCCCTCTTTCATCGCCCGGCGCAAGGAGAGCAGTTTTCCCTCCTCTCGTCGATGTTGTTCTTCGTTCAGAGACTTCTCCTCGAGAGTACGAATATATCGCAGAAGAAAAAGCTTTTGTTGTTCTTCTTCTTTGAATTCCTCCTCTGAATTGGAAAGATGGGACGATTGGCGGTTGGACGAGGCGTGGGGTGATACTGACGACGATGCGAAGAACAACGATTTTGTTGAAGGCACGACAAAGAATACGAAGACTTTGAACAGGTCTGACCCTCTTTTGTCTCCTCTTGAGGAAACAGAGGAGGGAAAGGAGGGAAAGAATCGAGAGGAAAATATCTTCTCGCATCAGAATGCTGAGGAAAAAGGCATCGCCATCGCTCGCGAGAAGATTGACGATGAAAATGATGACGTTAAAGACGATGCAGAAAAGGAAAAGGAAAGAAAATACTACCTGGGATACGAAAACGACAAACGTTCAAAAGTTTTGGTGGAATTTTGGCGCTCCTCTTTCCCGGAGATGAAAGATTTCGACGTGTTGAACATGATGAAACTGGGGCAAGACTACGCCAAGTTGAGAGACTGCGAGTTAGTGATTACAATGGATCAAAAATTAAACGCGTTGTTACCAGGCGTTTCCGTGTTGAATGTCTTGCAGAGATGTCCGACGATTCTCGAGAAGTTTGACTTTGGTAAGGCGTCGAAACGGATTTTGGAGATTCAAGACGTGCTTTGCAGCGAGGATTATTGCCACGACGTGGTGGATATCGTGGAGAAGACGCCGGATTTGTTGTTGTGCGAATCCGTCTACGAAGAAAGAGAAAAGACGATTGAAAAGTTGAATCAGATGTGTAATTGCACGGACACGTACGAAGGCGGGGAAGTGAGCAAAGGGATTAAAATTGACGCGGAAAGGACGGTGGCGGAGTATCCCGAGTTGCTCTACCGCTTGAAAGAGTACGACTCGTATTACGATTTACCGGTTTCCATTTTGAACATGCTTACCGGCCCAAACGAAGACGAGATTTTAGACGAGGACTACGACCAAATGTGGGACCAGAACATGGGGGGCAAAAGTAGTGGTAGCAATAGTTTTAGTAATAGTACGAATAGCGAATCCTACGAGGAGTGGCAAAACGACGGCTACTGGGAGAAAGAAGAAGATTAGATTAGATTAGTGACATTATTTAAGGTATTACCAAATAATTGATATCCTGGCTCTTATTGATCATCACCACACCCAATTTCGAGGAAATCGTCGTGAATTTCTTTCAAGTTCTCTCTCAGGTATTCTTTTACGTAGGTGTTCGCTGTGCGCATATCAACAGATTCAGATTTTTACTGAAACCCTAAACACATTTTTGACCTTAAGGGGAAACAAAAAACGCAAAAAATCACTCATTGAATGCGCGGAGAAGAAGACGTATTAAACGACATTAAACGCATTGAATCATCGCATTAGTCGTCATAATACGAACAACACAATGCCTCTCGTGGATATTACCAACGACATCAAGCGAAGTCGCTTAAAGCAGCAACAACTTGGAGAAGAAAAAGAGGAAAAGAAATCATCATCTTTAGTAACGAAACCAATTCCATCCACTCTGAGACGGATTTCCATTTCCAAGAAGTCATCATCAAAAGACGACGGAAAAGAGGGAGGAGAAGAAGAAGAGCAACAACTCCCGCCGACGAGGAGTAAGAGAGACTCTTTGTCCGGATCGGGGTCGTCTCCGTTCAGCAAAGTGAGCGTGGAACAGCCCGGGGAGTTTTTGGAATCCGAACCGAGTTTGAGCCAAAGCGATTGTGTGTCGAATAAAGACGATGAAGAAGATGAAGAACAACAGAACGTTTTGGTCCAACAGAACGAACAAAAACAACAATGCATTCGACAATCTCGACGTCAAAAGCATCAGCCGCAAAGGTTGGGTGATTTGCTCGAATGGAACGATATTAAATCGAACGCGCTGTACGAGAAGTACGACCCGGAAAAAGCACATCGAGAGCAACAGATGAAGTTGTTGACGAATGCTCATACTACTAATAATAGTAATAGGGTGATGGAGGAGGGAGAGGAGAAGAGGAGTAAAGCCTCTGACTATCAATCCGGTCAAAATTCCAAAGCGGTGTTGGAGGTGCACCAACGCGTCGCGGATTTGATGAAGTTGGCCGAGCAGATGTTACCGCCGGAAGAGGAAGAAGCGGACGACGACGGGTTGCCGAAGAAGAGCATACGGGAGAAGTTGCGAGACGCGTGGGACGGGGATGGATACTACGCGAAGCTTATGAAGGAGCAGGATTCTGGGCCGTCGTCGTCGTCGTCGAGGACGTCTTCTACTCCTCCTACTTCAAATGGTAATAGCAACAACAACAAATCAAAGACGAACAACAGCAACGGTAAAAAGGAAGGGTTGAAAGTGTATTGCGATAAGGAGAACCCCGTCGCGCATAAAGTCAATCGAGGAGCGAAGAAAGCGAGCGGATTAGGAGGGGGATTATCATCATCGGGTGGTGGTGGTAAACTTGCCGTCGGCTGCGGAAACACGGGAGGAGGACTCGCAAATCACGCACCAAAACCGTTAGTGCAAAGAACCGCGTTAACCTCCGCGCTCGGTAACGTGACGAACGCCTCTTCGTCGTCCTCTAGCAATAACGTCAACGCCACCGTTAGCGGCAGCGCGTACATGTTCGGTAACTTGAAATCGATTCAAGCGCCATCTGCAACGCAAAATAGCTCATCTTCGAACAACGCGTCGGAAAAACCCACAAACTCGACGCCACCTTCGTCGTCGTTATCCTCCTCCTCCTCCTCCTCCTTCGCCTCTGAATCCTCCATCAATACCGGATTGACGAAAAAAGATACCAACAACACCAACAACGAAACGCTCCTCAACGCGTTGAAGGCGGAAAACGACCTCCTCCGCAAACAACGCAACGACGTCAAGTTAACGCACTTGAAACTGAAGAAAGAGTTGGACGATTTGAAAAGAAACGCGAGAATTGCGGTGAGTAAACTCTGCGCCAAGTTGCCCAACAACAGTCGAGGCGTCGAGTTGGACGCGTTGGCGTTTTTGAAGTTGTCTTCTTAGGAGAGAAAA
>TARA_B110000483_G_scaffold38282_1_pt1 | contig 12563 bp, 12 predicted proteins | sample TARA_B110000483 | Tara Oceans TARA_B110000483 (sample SAMEA4398176) | marine metagenome | biome: Polar Biome; feature: [SRF] surface water layer (ENVO:00010504); material: water (ENVO:00002006), including particulate matter (ENVO:01000060) such as... | depth 5 m
GATACTTTAACATTAAAAAAATAATTTATGAAAAATAATATAAAATTTTCTTTAGTCTTAACATCTACTATTTTCATATTTAGCCATTGTATTGGGCAGATAAATATCAATAAGATATCCAATAAAGTAAAGTCTCAAATCCCAAAACAAAACAAAGAAGGTTCTAGTGCTTTAAGCAATGATCAAGTAATAAAAGGTCTTAAAGAAGCTCTAAATGTTGGTGTAAATAAAGGTTCTGAAAAAGCATCTGCAGTTGGTGGATTTCTTAAAAACGATTTAATAAGAATACCATTTCCACCTGAAGCAAAAGCTGTAAGAGATAAAGCTATGCAATGGGGACTAGATTCAAAAGTGGAGAAATTTGAAAAGACGCTTAATGAAGCAGCAGAAGAAGCTTGTAAAACAGCTGCGCCAATCTTTATAAATGCTATTAAAAATATGTCAGTAAGTGATGGTTTTAAAATACTTAAAGGAAGTGATAATGCAGCAACCAATTATTTAAAAGAACAAACTAATATCAAATTGTATAACTTATTTCTTCCAGAAGTAAAAAAAGCAATTGAAAAAGTAAAATTAACTGCTTATTGGGAACCACTTGTGAAAAAATATAATCAATCCACTAGAATTTCAGGAAAAGAATCTATTGAGACAGATTTGAATAAATATGTCACAGAAAGAGCAGTTCTAGGACTATTTAAATTAGTGGCTATTCAGGAGAAGGAAATAAGAAAAAATCCAATGAAAAGAACCTCAGATATTTTGAAAAAAGTTTTCAGCAGTTTAGACCCTTGAGAAGTTATTTTTTCTAAATTTAAGTAATGCTCCAGGAAAATAATTTAAACTATAAAACTATTCCCCCAACTGAACTTATAATCACTGAGGAAGGAAGAATTTATCATTTAGATTTGAAACCCGATGAAATTGGTCAAACAATCCTTTTGGTAGGTGATCAGGAAAGAGTACCAACTATTTCAAAGTATTTTGACAGAATAGAATTTAAGAGATCTAAGAGAGAATTTGTAACACATACAGGACTAATTAATAATAAACGAGTTTCTGTTATTTCTACAGGTATTGGTTGTGACAACATAGATATTGTTATTAATGAATTGGATGCTCTAGTTAATATTAATTTTGAGCAAAAAACTATTAAAAGAAAACATACATCTTTAGAAATAATAAGAATAGGGACATGTGGAGCTTTACAAAATGAAATTCCTGTTGATTCTTTTGTTTTATCTTCTTTTGGACTCGGTTTTGATGGATTACTATCCTTTTACAAACCAGTATATGAGCCAGAAGAAAAGGCACTTCAAAAAGCATTTTTACAACAGACTCCATGGCCAGATGATGCCAACAAACCCTATTTTGTTAAAGGAAGCGAAGTACTTGCCAATAAAATTGGAGAAGGAATGATTAAAGGTGTAACTGCAACTGCAAACGGTTTTTATGGGCCTCAGGGTAGAACTTTAAGATTGAATACTAGGGTTCCAGACATGAATGAATTTCTTAAAAGATTTGAGTATAAAAATCATAAAATATTAAACTTTGAAATGGAAACATCTGCTTTGTATGGATTGAGTGCTTTACTTGGACATCATTCATGCACAGTTTGTGCTGTAATAGGAAATCGATTTACCAATACTTTTTCAGTAGACTACAAGAAAACAGTTGCAAACTTGGTACAGAAAGTACTGAAAAGAATTTAAATCTAAATTCTGACAACTTTTATAAAAAATCAGCGTACAAATAAACAGTTTAAATCTTTGTATGAAGAACAATAATGAAATAGATGCACTGGTAAGTTTACTTGACGATCCGGATGAAATTATTTTTAATCAGATAAAAAGTCAACTTTTAGATCTTGGTACAGACTGTATTCCACATTTAGAAAAAGCAAATTTTGAAAATGAATACGGTCCAGTATTTAAATCCAGGATAAGTGGAATAACTCACGAGATAAGCCTTACAAAATTTTTAAAAGAACACAAAGAATGGATTCATCATCCAGTAAATTTAATTGATGGAGTTAATCAAATTGATCAATACTTTTTTCCAAACATTACTAAATCTTATATTGAAAACGAATTAAGTACAATAGCATCGGATATTTCTGAGCATCTATCTGAAAGTATGAGTCCAATTGAAAAAGTAAATGTTATTAATGATGTTTTATACGACAATTATAATTTTAAAGGAGATAAAAAAAATTATCATTCGCCAGAAAACTCTTCTTTTGGGAAACTATTACAAACTAAAAAAGGAAATCCCTTAACAAATTCTATTCTGTATGTTGAGATTGCTAGACTTTTAAACTTGCCTATAATGGGAATAAATTTACCTAATCATTTTATAGTAGGTTATCTCAATTCTAAGGAAAATCACCAATACCCAAACAACTACAAATTCACTAAAAAAGACATTAAGTTTTACATAAATCCTTTTAGCCAAGGGGTTATCTTGAAGCAAGAAGATATACAAGATTTTATTCAAGAAATTAACGTGATTAATAATGAATATTATTACGTTCCTTGTTCATATAGTCATATTACCAAAAGAATTTTAACTAATCTTAATTTTAGCTATAAGAAAACAGATAATATCGTCTTAAAAAATGATCTTAAAAAAATCATTGCTCTTTATCACTAAATTTCAGCAGTTCATCATTAAAGACATGTCAACATTGACAAACATTAGATATATTTAATTAAAATAGATTCATATTGAATTTTTTTAAATCTATAGATAAATTATATAATAATTCCATAAAAGCGATTCAAGACGCTTCTGGAAAAATTCTTCTCACACACTTGGGAGAAATGAAACCTGAAACTATAACCAATCTCAGTGAAAAGGCTGAGTCCAAACTTTTTGAAATTTGTGCTGCTAAAAAAAATATAAAAAACATATTTAATATTTTAATTGAAGGACTTCAAAATATAAAAAATCATGGCGAATTTGGCCCTGAAAACAATCAGATTTCTTTTTTCCATATATATGATTTGGAAGATTCTTTTATTTGTAATTTTTCTAACTTAATTAATAATAGTTCCATAGAAAAAGTATCTAAAAACATTAATTATTTAAATACGCTTGAAAGACCTGAACTAAAAGCACTTTATTTAGAAACTTTGACTAATGGACAAATATCCAAAAAAGGAGGAGCAGGTCTCGGCATTATAATTATGGCCTTGAAGTCAAAAAACAAGATTGATTATAAGACATTTTCTGTCGATAGTAATTTATCTATGCTATCGATAAATATTAAGGTTACCAAAGCATAATATTTTATTTCAAATAATAATTCACTTTATGAAATAAATTCCAATTTCCCTTGGTAAAGTCTGGAATATCTATAGGCTTACTTCCCTTATTTACTGACTTTTTTGATAGCTCTACAATGGAAGACCATTCAGCAGCATCGTAGACATCTTGATCTAAAGGAAGTCCGTTTCTTAGACAGTAAATTAATCTATAATCCATTATATAATCCATCCCTCCATGACCTCCTATTTTCTTTGCAGTATCTTTTATTTGTTTTATTACAGTTGGCTCATATTTCAAAAGTGTATCGTTAATATCTTCTGAATTTATCGATCGATGAGCTTTGGGGTCGAAAGCCATAGATTTAATCGGATATTTTTGAACAAAGCCTTTGGTTCCACTTATAGTAAATAGTCTAGAATATGGTCTAGGACTTGTCACATCGTGTTGCAACATTATAGTCTTACCCTTATGGGTTCTTATTAAGGTTGTATTCATATCTCCCTTTTCAAAACTATTTCCATTCCAATTATTTTCAGATTCAAAATTTTCCTTAGCATATTTAGTTAAGCCATATTGATTGCTGGACATAGACACTAAATGAGTCATTTTATCTCCTCTATGAATACCTAACAAATGGGCTAATGGTCCCAAACCATGAGTTGGATAAGTATTTCCATTTGTTTTTTGTAAATTCTTTAATCTCCATTGGTTCCAATAGTAAGTACTACTAAAATTTAAAGCTCGTAAATCGTGTATATAGGCCCCCTCAGCATGTACTAAATCACCAAATAAATTGTTTTGAGACATATTTAAAACTGTAATTTCAAAAAAATCATAAATACAATTTTCTAATTGAATACAATGTTTTCTGGTTTTCTCTGCAGTTTTTACCAACTTCCAACAATCTTTGACTGTCATAGCTGCTGGTACTTCCACTGCTACATGTTTGTCATTTTTCATTGCATAAATTGCTATTGGAGAATGTAATTCCCAATGAGTGCAGACATAAATTAAATCTATATCATTTCTTTGACAAATAACCTTCCAGTCCTCTTTGCCATAATATTTTACAGGTTTTTTATATTGATAATTTTTAAAATATTTTTCGTGTAAATCATTTACTTTATTTGTATCAATATCTGCTATGGCAATTATTTTAACTCCTGGAATATTTGGGAGTCTACCCAAAGCAGATTGTCCTCTGTTGCCCAGTCCTATTACAGCAATTCTAACAGTATCAATTTTTGGACAACTTAAAGCTAGAGCACGGTGATTTTCTTCTAAAGTATTGTTCCATTGGACAAAGAGAGAATCGTAAAAATTATTCTCTGAATAACTGCTTTGAGCATTAAATGAAAAAAGATTTAGATATAGTAATAAAACCAGATTATATCTAAGAAAGTAAATTGAAAAATATTTCTTTAAAGTAATAGAGTTAAAAGGATTTTTCATCAAAGAGGAATTTAAAGATAACAGCAAATTTTCTCTAGGAACATAAACTTTTTTTAGGAGGAGAAAACTTTGTTAAATTAATACCAACTACTGCACTTTCGTATTCTTCCATGGAAGGAGTTCTACCTAAAATTGCGGAGAGAACAACTACAGGAGTTGAAGCTAATAACGACTCCCCTTTCTTTCTGTCAGAGTCGGCAACAACACGACCTTTAAATAACCTAGTAGAAGTAGCCATAACAGTATCTCCTTTTTCAGCCTTTTCTTGATTCCCCATACAGAGATTACATCCTGGTCTCTCTAAATACATCATGTTTTCATATTCTTTACGAGCAGTATTCTTAGGTGCACTGTCGTTAAATACAAAACCCGAGTACTTTTGTAATACATCCCAATCTCCTTCTGCAGTTAACTCGTCAATAATATTATAGGTCGGAGCAGCAACAACTAATGGTGCATGAAATTCAATTTTACCATAGATATCTTCTAAATTCCTAAGCATCTGGGCAAGAATCTTAAGGTCGCCCTTATGAACCATACAAGAGCCTACAAATCCAAGATCAACTTTTTTATTTCCACCATAATATGAAAGTGGTCTGATAGTATCGTGGGTATATCTTTTAGAAACATCATCGTTATTCACATCTGGATCTGCTATCATTGGTTGTGAAATAACATCTAAATCAACTTCAAATTCGGCAAAATACTTAGCATTAGAATCTGGAGTTAATGCAGGTTTTTTACCAGATCTAATTTCTGAAATTCTTTTATTTGCTCTATCAATAAGACCTTGAAGGACTTCAAGTTTATTGTCCATTCCTTTATCTATCATTATACTAATTCTACTTTTAGCAACCTCCAAAGATTCTATCAAAGTGTCATTCTCAGAAATACAAATAGAGGCTTTTGCCTTCATCTCTGCAGTCCAATCAGTGAAAGTAAAGGCTTTGTCTGCAAGAAGAGTACCAATATGCACTTCAATAATTTTCCCTTGAAAAATATTTTCTCCGTCAAACCTATCCAACATTTGAGATTGTGTAGCATGTACAACATCTCGAAAATCCATATGAGACTTCATTTCTCCCTTAAAAGTAACTTTTACAGATTCTGGAATAGGCATAGAAGCTTCTCCTGTGGCAAGTGCTAGAGCAACTGTACCAGAGTCAGCACCAAAGGCAACCCCCTTTGACATTCTAGTATGAGAATCACCTCCAATAATAATTGCCCAATCGTCTACAGTAAGATCATTTAAAACCTTGTGAATCACATCCGTCATAGCATGGTATTGACCAAGTGGATCACGGGCAGTAATAAGTCCAAAATCATTCATAAACTTCATAAGTTTAGGAATATTCTCTTGTGCTTTATTGTCCCATACCGATGCGGTATGGCATCCAGACTGGTAAGCTCCATCGACGATAGGTGAAATAATTGTTGCGGCCATAGACTCCAACTCTTGAGAAGTCATAAGACCCGTAGTGTCTTGTGAACCTACTATATTTACTTCAACACGAACATCAGAACCAGCATGCAATACTTTCCCTGGAGTTGTTCCAACAGCATTTTTATTAAATATCTTTTCTACAGCAGTTAATCCCTGACCAGGGTGAGAAATTTCTTTAGATGGAGCAAATACTATGGGCATTTCAATACCTAATGCTTTGGCTGCAAAAGTTTGTAATTTTTTTCCAAATACAATTGCATACGAACCACCTGCTCTCATAAATTCCATTTTTTGAGGGGTAAATGCAGCAGAAATATCACTTAGCTCAGTTTCTCCGTTATATAATTTTTTATTTTTTGTGTTTATTGTAAGAACTGTTCCTGTTTTAACTGAATATAATTCTTCTAAAATTGGCTCACCATCAGAATCTGTCACAGTATTTCCCTGCTCGTCTTTTTTCTTTACCCAATTTTTTAGATCAAGTCCAATTCCACCAGTAACACCAACTGTCGTAAGGAAAATTGGAGAAATCCCATTGGTGCCAGCAATAATAGGTGCAATATTTATGAATGGAACAAAAGAACTTGCTTGTTTACCAATCCATAGTGCAACATTATTTACACCAGACATTCTTGAAGATCCAACACCCATAGTTCCTTTTTCTGCTATTAACATAATAGTTTTATCGGGATGTTTCTCTTTTAAGGCTAAAAGTTCATTTTGTCGTTCAACATTGTGCTCAAACATACATTTACCATGTAACTCCCTATCAGACCTAGAGTGGGCATCACTTCCAGGGGACAATAAATCAGTAGATATATCTCCTACTCCAGCAATGTATGTAACCACTTTTATTTCTTGTTCAATTGGTGGAAGTTTGGTGAAAAATTCTGCATTTGCATAACTTTCTAAAATCTCTTTGGCTAATAAATTCCCATTTTTATATGCATCTTCCAATCGAGACATATCGGCTTCGTAGAGAAAGACCTGAGTTTTAATAATAGTAGCAGCTGGCTTTGCGATGTTAGAGTTACTACTCAAAGCTAAATCAAGAAGTACATCAATAGAAGGACCTCCTTTCATATGAGATAAGAGTTCAAAAGCAAAAGCTGGAGAAATTTCGTTTAAGGAAAAGGTTTTGAGAATGATTTCTTTTAAAAATTTGGCTTTAACTATTGCAGCACTTGTTGTTCCAGGAATAACATTATAGTTGAAGAAATTAATTGAGTCCTCTCTGTATTCGTGATTTTCATCTTTTATTTGATGGATAATTTCAGTAAGTAATTCACCACCATCAATTGGCTTAGGATGGAGACCATCGCCTTTTCGCTCTTTAATTTCTTTTAAGTACTCTTTATATAAACTCATATTTGAAAGACTTTTAAATTTTAAAAACTTTTGAGATGATAATTACTTAACTGATTACAAACCAAAAAATTAGTACACAAATTTACAGAATTTGAGCGAAGTAACAAGGATAGTTTCCTTAATATTAAAGAAAAAGATTCTTGTATTAAAAGGGTTGGTTTACAGAAAAATATTTTTGATTTCTCTTAAGTTCACAATTTCTTTCCAGGCATTTGAATTATTTGGTTTTTCATTAGGATTAAAATATATAGACTTCATCCCTAAGTTTATAGCACCTTGTATGTCTGTATTTAAATCATCACCAATCATCACAGAATTTCCTACACTTGCCCCTGCTTTTTCTAAAGCATAATTAAAAATTAAAGGGCTTGGTTTCTTTGCTCCTGCCATTTCAGATGTAACAACTATTTTAAAAAATTTAGATAATCCTGATTGGTCAATTTTGATATGTTGAACTTCTTGAAACCCATTGGTAATTATATGCAATTGGAAATTATGCTTAAGTTCAGTAAGTAACTCTACTGCATTTGGAATTAAAACTGTTCTGTAAGGAGAATTATTAACGTAATCATCTCCAATTTTAATTGAAAGCTCTAAATTATAAATGCCAAAATATTCAAGAGTATCTTTAAATCTCTCGAACCTTAAATTTTCTTTACTAAGTTCATTTAATCTATATTTTTCCCAGCATTTTTCATTGATTTTTTTATAAACTTTAACAAATTCTTTTTCTAAGGAAATCCCCTTTTGATGTAAATTGTGACAATGGTATAAATTAATTAATTCATTAAAAGAGTTGGTTTCAAAATCCCATAAAGTTCTATCTAAATCAAAGAACAAATGCTTTATATCCATCAATTAAAAATAAAGTGATTTATAAAAGTTAAAATAAAAGAAATTGAAGCAATAGAAGTAAATACTAACCAATAAGTCAATTTTCTATGTCCATAAAATTTAAGTACGATAAAAGTGCCAATTGGAATTGTTAAAAAAACTGGAGCTAGTGAGCACAAGATTAAATATCCCAATTTTGAATTTTTTATTCTAATTATTATTCTATTTCTTTTCTTGAATTTTTTTTTTCTCTTTTTAAAAATAACTATGTCTTTAAAAGAATTATTTTTTAAAAAAATAAATCTGCCAACAAGAAAGGAAACGTTGTAACAAAACAATGCTCCAAGGGTAGATGAAAATAAAATTTCTAGAAAATTTAAGTCTGTTGTGGCTTCTGCAATTGATGCAGCAAATAAAAACTTAACATGTGCTAAAAAAAATACATATATATAGACATCCCAACTCATTCATCTTCTTTTTTTCCAAAAGCCAAATCTCCAGCATCTCCTAAACCCGGGACAATATAAGACTCACTAGTCATTTTAGAATCAATCCCGCCTATCCAAAGGGTAGTATCTTCTGGAAGGTTTTTGGAAATATATTCAACTCCTTGTTCACTCCCAATAACACAAACAATATGAATTTTTGAAGGAATACCTTTTTTCAAAAGCGCCTTATAAGCTAAAACCATGGACCTTCCGGAAGCCAACATCGGATCTGAAAGCAAAACAATCTTATCAGTTAAGTTTGGACTTGCCATATACTGAATCTCCACTTCAAATTCTTCTTTAGTAGTGTGTTTTCTGTATGCTGAAATAAAACAATTTTCAGCGTTGTCATAATATTTTAATAATCCATTATGAAGAGGCAACCCAGCTCTTAAAACAGTAGCTAAAACCAATTTGTCAGACGGAATAGTAGTTACTGAAGTACCAAGAGGAGTTTTAGTCACGTGAGAATTCTCATCTAAAGTTTTACTTATTTCATATGCAGATATCTCCCCTAAACGTTCTAGATTCTTCCTAAATCTCATACTATCTTTTTGAATATTTTCATCTCTAAGCTCAGATAAAAACTTATTGTAAAGAGAAGAATACTGACTGAAATTATAAACTTTCATAGTATGAATTTAACGAACAAAAGTGGATTAATCTAACCATGTTGTCTCAAAGACTGTTCTCCATCCTTTCCACCTATCTTGATTACTTAAGGATTCATTGTGCCAAATAGCATTAAATGGACCATTAACTTTTCTCACTTCAAGCTTAATTTCAGCAATGAGTTTTGACGAATGTTCGGGTGTATATTTTAATTTGTCATTTAAAACACCATCCATATATGCGAATGGAAATATTTTTAAATCCGTAGTACATTCTTTCTCTAAATCATAAAAATCAAATGGGGTACAAGTTCCAGCTCTAAAACCTATTCTATCTACAAATCCCATGCTATAATCCTGTTTAATTCCAGCTTTTAATAAAATTTGATAGGATTCTGGAAGAGTGAATTTTAGATAGTGAAATCTAGAAACACTTGTTTTACTGGTGATTTTATCTAATCTAGAAATTTCCATTTTTAATGTACCTAAATTATTAAATGATTTATAAGATGGATGAATCCCCGTTAAATTATTCTTTGAAATAAAACGTATTAAGTTTATTAATGACGGATGATTGTGATTGATGTTCTTATCCATCTTTGAATAATCTCCTAACAAAAAGAAAAAGATGGACTTTAATTGATTTATTTTTAAAAATCCAAGAATGTAATCATAGTTATCATATGGATCTTTAATTTTTCCTACAAGAAATTCAACTCTTTGCTTTAGCTTATAAAATCTAAAACTTAATAAATCTTTAAAAAATGAACCTAAAGATCTCCAGGAACTTTTATACTTAAAAGCATAAGCATTATCAATATCAAAAGTACAATACTGATGGAATTTTCTTGGAGATGTTAATTCAACATTAAATTTTGAATTTAATAGATTTAATAGCGAAAAGCACCACTGATCTACTATCGGGTTTTGCTCTAAACTCAATTTCACAAGACTAGAGTTAAAAGAGATAAATCTTTGGTGCTCATCATAATCCTTAGAATGATACTCTTCCATTCTAGTTATTAGAAAAAAACTAGAACTTAAAACATCAAAATCGTGATCGCCTTTTTCTTGAGGGAAGAAATAATTTGATTTGTTTTGTAAGAAAATATACTTTTTAAAATCCCAATTACCATCTACTAGAAACCCTGATGGCTGTATTTGATAATTTTGACATGGAAGTATTTCATCTGAATAATTAAGAACAACCCCGTCTAAATTAGTATTGTCTTGAGTCCATTTAAAATCAATTTCTAAAATATTTTTAAAAATAAAATTAAGAATGTATTCCAATCTAGAACTTTTAAAAGAAGAATATACAGTAATCATGAAAATTGATTAAGCATTTCTTTAGCTATAAATGAAGCTGCATTGCCATTACCAAAGACTTCAGGGAAGTGTAAATCTGGACCAGATAAGAATCTTTCTGTAGCTTCCAAAATTATATTGGAGTTGGTATCTGAAATAACTGCACTTTTTGTTTCAACAATTTCTACCCACTCGGTTTGTGGTCTTAAAATAATACATGGTTTTTTAAAGAAATAAGCCTCTTTTTGAACTCCTCCACTATCTGTTATTATTAATTCAGCATTTTTCTCTAGAGCAATCATATCTAGAAATCCAGCTGGATTAATGATAGTCAGTAAATTAGATTCTTGGATTTTCTTTAAAAGTTTAGAATCTAAAAGCTGCTCCATCATTTTAGAGGTTCTTGGGTGCAAAGGAAGAATAATTTTAATCAGATGTTTTTCAGTAATATCTAAAAAAGTAGAAAATAAATCCGTCAATTTAATTTCAGAATCTGTATTATCATTTCTATGAACTGTTGCTAAAATGAATTTTTCTTTATGTAATTTTAATTTTTCTAAAATATCTGAATTTTCATCGCTAAGTTTAGAAAAGTACAGACTATTGTCATACATAACATCACCGCAATGGTAAATATTTGGATGATCTGCAGATGCATTATTTGAATACTCTTTTGAAAAACCTTCTTTTAGAAGATTGTCAAACCCGCTTTTAGTCGGTGAAAAAAGCAAAGTGGAAACATGATCACACAAAATTCTATTTACTTCCTCTGGCATTTTTTTATTAAAAGATCTAAGTCCAGACTCTATGTGCACAATAGGAACATGAAGCTTTGATGCAGCTATTGCAGTAGCTAAAGTAGAATTGGTATCGCCGTAAACAACAACAGCATCTGGAGAGTATTCTTTCAATACTTTTTCAATTTTCTCAATCATTAACGATGTTTGAACTCCGTGAGATGAAGAACCTACTTTTAAATTAATTTGTGGTTTGGGAATTTCTAATTCTGTAAAGAAAACATCAGACATATTTTTATCATAATGCTGACCGGTATGAACAATAATTTCTTTAATTTCCGGAAAATCGCGTGCTAGAACTCTAGAAAAGGCAGCAGCTTTAATAATTTGAGGTCTTGCCCCTACTACAGTTATAATTCTCATTTACTAAATTAAATTTTACAAATAATTTAAATATAATAAACTTCTACTTAAAGACTTATTATAGATCGATATGAGCGATTATTTTTTAATTAGGTATACTTAATGAGGATGAGGTTTTTATTAAGAAAATGCTATCAATTAGAATTATAACAAGCAACTTCAATTTTAATGTATATGTCTACCAGTCTATATTAGTTAGTTTCCTAGTTATTAAACTTCAAATGAGATAAAGTTTTGGATGTTATAAATAATAAATTTTACAAGTTATTTTCCAAAAAAAAACTGCAAAAACTCTTTTAAGTATTTTATTTAATACTAGTTCTATAAGGAATTAACCTTTTTAGTAAGTTTTGATTTCAGGTTGGAAGCTTTGTTTTTATGAATGATATTTTTCTTCACTAACTTATCTATCATAGAAGAAACAAATATTAAAAGAGATCCAGCTTCTTTTTTATCGGTAGTCTCTCTAAGCTTATGAATAGCAGTACGAGCTGACTTGTGCTGATATCTATTTCTTAAGGTCTTGTCTTTATCAGACCTAATTCTCTTTATTGCAGATTTATGGTTTGCCATATTATTTTATTTTAGTAGCCCGTAGGGGAATCGAACCCCTGTTTCCAGGATGAAAACC
>TARA_B110000483_G_scaffold139543_1_pt1 | contig 12530 bp, 9 predicted proteins | sample TARA_B110000483 | Tara Oceans TARA_B110000483 (sample SAMEA4398176) | marine metagenome | biome: Polar Biome; feature: [SRF] surface water layer (ENVO:00010504); material: water (ENVO:00002006), including particulate matter (ENVO:01000060) such as... | depth 5 m
CAACTTGTGAAGCAGGTGTTGAAGCCGCAGCCAAGTTTTGTCTCTCTTGCGGGCATGACTTAACTGGCCAAGGACCGATTACTGCCACAGGTCATGATTTGAATCAACTGAAAGAAGTTATTCGTATTCGAGATGACATGACGATGGCAGAGAAATTCGATATGATTGCCAAAATCGAAGATGGTGCAAATCCAATTGTATTAGGAATCGCTGCTCCAGCCGAAGGTGAAGAAGTCGACCTCTCCGGTGCCTTTTCAGTTGAAACTACCGGAAGTACATCCAGTTCTGTTTTTGCAAACCATGAATGGGGTAAATCACCTGCAGCCAATGCAGCAGTTCGCGCTGTTGTTCGTGGAACAAATGGATGGGATTTAATTCAAGCCGGAAAATTAGATCTCAAGGAAGGTTTGTTTCGAGAAGCAATGGATAACGGAATGGAAGCATCGACTCACATTCACGACGTTGCAAGTGGTGAACACGAAGGTATCGACCCTGAATCGATGCGGGCCATACCGGTCCTCAAACCTCCAAAGCGAAGTTTCTGCCCGAAGTGTGGCTCAGACATTCACGCTAACACTATGCTCCAATGGCGCAAGTGGCGAGATTCTTCGGGTGAAGTTGTTTCGATGCAACTCGAAGCTTCAATGGAAACTTCACTCATACAAGTTGCTGCACACTACATCAATGTCATGCAGGCTATGCAAGATGAACGAGACGACGCACTCAACAAGCTTGCAAATGGAGACCCTGCTAGTGTCGAAGAAAAGCTACGCTCTAAACTGGAAAAGAGCATTCGAAGTGAGATTGAAAAAGAGATACGAGCTGAACTTGAAGAAGAATTCAAAGGACGCTCGGTTTCAAGTTCATCCTCTAAACCAAAAGAAAACAAAGCAAAGAGTTCAGCAAATTCCACAAAAGCAGCAGCTAACAAAGCAGCAGCAGGCACTCAAAAGAAGAAATCCAGCGGCATGTTCGGTTCAAAGAAAATTAAGCGAACCTATGAGGGTGAACCCGGTGGAAAAGCCGATTGGTTCCTTAAAGAGGCCCTTGATACAATCTATGACCCTCATGGCACTGGTAAAGCAGTCAAAGGTGCAACGATTCTAGCCCGTTCCTCAACAGGGAATGTTCGAGTACGAGATGTTGTACGGATTTATGATGTTGAAGGCGAAGAAGGCATCAGTGAATTGGCATGGACAAGCCCACTTACAAAGTATATCATCGAAGCATACAGTGCTTGTTGATCAGTAATGCACAGTCAACTTTCGTGGTTCGAGTGGTCCACTTAGTTTCGCTTTACTTGCAGCAACTTCCATTTTAGCACCACGTAAAGTCGTGACAAACGGTATATTCAACTCTACAGCCAAACGGCGCATCATGTTTCCATCTCGAACGGCCCCTCCAGAGATTGTTGGGACATTGACGATGAACGAGACTTCACCTTGCCGCATAAGATCCAATGCATCTGGGTGATTTTTATCAGCGATGCGATAGGCAACACTTGCTGGAACCCCTGCCTCTCGGAGGGCGTCGCATGTACCTGGTGTAGCATAAAGTGTGAATCCAATTTCAGCGAGTTCACGCGCTATGGGGATAAGTGACTTCTTGTCTTCATCACGCACAGTAAGGTAGGCACCTCCAGATGTTGCGACTGGCACCTCAGTTGCTAATCTCGCTTTGAGGTAAGCCTTGTCAGCAGAAACATCAGACCCATACACTTCGCCAGTAGATTTCATTTCAGGACCTGGCGCTGGGTCAAGACCTCGAAGTTTGATAAAGGGGAACACTGGTGCTTTCACACAGACTTGCCCAGAGGTTCTGCGTGGGATTTCTTGCTTCGACAGAGGGATTCCGATCGTGATGTTTGCTGCAATCCGTGCCATTGGAAGGCCGGTGGCTTTGGCCACAAATGGTACAGTACGTGATGAACGTGGGTTCACTTCAAGCACATACAAATCATCACCTTGAAGTGCGAATTGTATGTTATAGCAACCTCGAATGTTAAGACCGAGTCCAATGATTTTGGTTTGCTCGGCAATCTTATCCAGCATGGCTGCTGAAATATTCTGAGCTGGTATGAAACACGTCGAATCACCGGAATGAATTCCGGCTTCCTCAAGATGCTCCATGATCGCTCCAATCAAGACATCCTCGCCATCACAAGCAGCATCAACATCGATTTCAGTAGCATGCCCTAGGTATTCATCAACCAAGAGTGGTTTATCAGGAGCGAGATAGGCTTCAGTAAGATACGCATCGAGTTGTTGTTGATTTGAAAGAATCTCCATGCCACGACCACCGAGAACATAGGACGGGCGAATCAGCACTGGGAACCCGATTGCCATGGCTGCATTACGCACATCTTCTGCACTTGTACCAGTCATCCCATTCGGCATACGTAGCCCGGCCCGTTTTGCAAATGCTTCAAACCGTTCTCTGTCACTTGCTTCATCAACTGCATCACATGATGTTCCCATAATCGCCAAGTTCAATCCAAGAGGTGCAAGAACTGGAAGACGTTCACTCAACGGTAAGGCCAAATTAATCGCAGTTTGGCCTCCAAACTGTAAGAGAATCCCATGTGCTTGTTCTCTGAGAAGGATTTCTGAAACACATTCAAGCGTTAAGGGGTCGAAATATAATCGGTCCGAAGTATCGAAGTCGGTTGAAACCGTTTCCGGATTATTGTTGATCAGAATAGCATCCTTTCCGGCTGCACGTATTGCTTTGACAGCATGGACACAGCCATAATCAAATTCAATCCCTTGACCAATTCGGATTGGTCCACTTCCAACAGTGACAAGCCGTTCCTTTGTACGTTTATCGAGGCCAGGAAGAGAATCTACACCCTTCGCATCATCCAATTCATAGGTTGAGTAATAATATGGCGTTTCCGCAGCAAATTCTGCAGCACATGAATCAACCATTCGGAATCGTGGATGTAAAGCGAGTGCGTGACGGCGGCGCATGACGGCAACTTCATTTCTACCGGCAGGTAAAGAGCGGGGACCCGTTGATGGAAAACCTGCTAACGCATCGGCAATGTGTTCGTCAGAAAAACCGTGACTCTTCCACGAACGAAGTTGTTCACGATTCAATTCTGCTGGGAGAGCGGAAGTGTCAGTAATTTCCTTTTCAATGTGTGCAATGTGTTCAAAACGATACAAAAACCACCGTGTAATGCGAGTGATTTCATGAACTTTTTCTACACTCCAACCTCTGCGGAATGCTTCAATCAATGCACCCATTCTTCGGTCGGTTGCAACCCGGCACCATTCAACAAGCGTAGAATCCGGCAAAGCGGTCATGGCACGTTCAGCCATACCTTCTCCCTCAGATTCATCGGCTCGAGTCAATGGACGAGGGTGAGCATACCCTTGTTCCAAAGAAGCCCAAGCTTTGAGGAAAGCCTCTTCAAAATTTCTTCCAATAGCCATAACCTCTCCTGTTGACTTCATCGAAGTACCAAGAGTACGGTCTGCCGTTCGGAATTTGTCAAATGGCCATCGGGGGATTTTAACCACACAGTAATCAAGGGTAGGTTCGAATGCTGCAGTCGTACCTTTGCCAGTAATTGGGTTTGGCAATTCATCCAGCGTATACCCAACCGCAATTTTTGCAGCCATACGAGCGATTGGATATCCTGTGGCCTTACTTGCAAGTGCTGAGGAACGTGAAACACGTGGATTGACTTCGATTACCCGTGTTTCCCCTGTTGATTGGTTGTATGCAAATTGAACGTTACATCCACCTTTAATATTCAGTTCCCGAATCAAGGCAAGTGCTTGATTGCGTAGAATTTGATGGTCAGCATCTGAAAAGGATTGCAAGGGTGCAACAACCGTTGATTCACCGGTGTGGACGCCCATCGGGTCGATATTTTCCATGGTACAAACAATGGTTGCATTATCTGCACCGTCACGCATGACTTCATACTCCAATTCTTGCCATCCAAGAATTGATTCCTCAATCAGAACTTGATTGATACGAGAGTTACGCAATCCAAGTGAAGCAATTTCTACTAACTGCCCCATATCCCATGCCGTTCCGCCACCAAGTCCACCGAGTGTAAAAGCAGGACGAATAAGAATGGGCCAAGTCCCGATTGTCTCAGCAGCAGCAATCACTCCATCCATTGTGTTACACGCAATCGCATTTGAAATTGGCAGATGAATGGATTTACAAACTTGATTGAATAATTCACGGTCTTCTGCTTTATCAATCGCATCCAAGTCTGAACCGATCAATTCCACACCAAGGCGTTCGAGTGAACCATCATGAGCGAGTTCACTGGCGATATTGAGAGCTGTTTGTCCGCCCATGCCCGCCAATAAGGCACAAGGCCGTTCAATTTCTAAAATACGACGGACCGTATCAGGGAGTAGGGGTTCAATGTAGACTTTGTCGGCCATTTCGGGATCGTTTTGAATCGTTGCCGGATTGGAATTAACCAAGATTACTTCGTAGCCATCTTCCCTTAATGCACGAACTGCTTGGCTTCCGGAAAAATCAAACTCTGCAGCCTGTCCGATTTTAATTGGACCACTCCCCAGAACAAGGATCGTCTTGAGGTCGTCGCGTCGTGGCATCAGTTCACACCTCCGAGGGCTCCGTCGACAATGTCACGGAATTGTTTGAACAAAGGTGCAGCATCATGAGGACCTGGACAAGCCTCAGGGTGAAATTGCACAGTAAACGAAGGATGGCCTACAAGGTCCAATCCTTCGACTGTCCGGTCGTTAGCATTGACAAAGCGAACCACAACTTCGGCTCCATGCTGATTGACACCCGGAGGAGAGCATGCACCGCTGGGGTGAGCTGCAAGCATACCGGCATCAGGGTCTGCAACTGCAAAGCCATGATTTTGACTGGTGATGGAGATTAAGCCTGTTTTCAAATCGACAACAGGCTGATTTGCTCCACGATGACCATATCGCATTTTGTAGGTTTGCAAGCCAGAAGCAAGACCCATCAACTGATGGCCAAGACAAATCCCCATGACTGGTAATTTCATTTCGACCGCCTGAGCCAGTGTATTGCGGGCAAGTGTGGCTTTCCCGGGGTGGGCAGGGTCGCCAGGCCCATTTGAACAAAACAAAGCATCGATTTGAAATTCATTGACAAGTACCTCGAAAGGAGTTTCTGGAGGGCACCAAACCACTTCGAAATGAAGACAGAGATTACGTAAAATATTGTATTTGATTCCACAATCAAGGACACCGAGTCGAGGGAGTGGGTGGTCAAGTTCATCCAGCGCACCCTGATTGAGAAGAACCGGAGTGGAAAGAGAAACTTGGTCTACCAAGTCCTCAAGATCTGGAGAGGTGAGTTGTTTGAGTCGTTGTTGAAGAAGTTCTTCTTCGGACTCAGGCCCAAAGACACAAAGCACTGTTCCAAGTTCTCGGACTCTTCGTGTAATCGAGCGAGTGTCAATGCCTTGGATTCCAGGCACACCATGTAAGCGGAGTAAATCTTCAACTTTACCGATTGAGAAGCGATGATCCGGTTGATGCATGGCATGTCGAACCACAACGCCTCGTGGCCATACTCCGGCAGATTCCGATGCCCCTGCATGAATGCCATAGTTTCCAATCAATGGATAGGTGAAGGTAAGCACTTGACCTGCAAACGAAGGGTCGGTTAACGATTCTTGATACCCCATCATCCCTGTCGTGAACACCAATTCGCCTTCGCCATGTCCTCGCGCCCCGAAGAGGGTCCCGCAATAACGCCCGCCGTCAGCAGTCAGGAGCACACCCGGGCCGTCAGCAGAAGGCGGCAAATCAGTGCCATAAACCAGTCCATCTGCGGCATCTTGGAAGGATGGAGCATCGGAAACTCCACGTTGATTCCCCCCCGGACAGAATGAGCCGGTTTGTACATCCAATGCCGACATCAGTTTTGGTCGAAAACGAACCCCCATAATGATTGGCATGAAGCAGGTGCGAAAATAACGCGATGAAAGAGGGCTGGTGAAAACTCCTAAAGAGGTGCCTGCGACCAAGTTAGTAAAAAATTACTCTTCTTCTTCACGGTCTAAATCTCGAACGCTCTTTCCTTTCGCCGATGGCTCGATAATGAGCCGAGCGTCATCGAACGAACGGTTACTTCCTGCTTCACCATACCAGGCATCTAAAAACAACGCTAATGCTGCAACTTCAGAGTGTGGTTGATTCCCAACGGCAATGTTGTATTGGCTGTACTTGTAGACATCACTAGGGACTTTAGCGCCTCCTACGACAATGACCATTGGACGGTCACGACGAATGCGAGGGATCGCTTCACGGAATGGTTCACCGTACATGGTAAGGTGAACTGCAACACCAGGCATACCATCACCTGCATCTTCTTCAACAAAACGTCTTAGCCAACCCATTGGGCTTTTGATATGCTCACAGTCCATTCCACCGCCGAAACGACTTGCAACTGAATCAAGGTTTTCAAACATCTTTGGATCTCTATCGCCTGCTAAAAGAAAACGATTAGCACCGAGTGCACGGCCGACTAAAGCCAAATGAGTTGTAATTCGCGGGTCGCGGCCAAGGCGATAGCCAAGACGTAAAACATCAACTCGCTCACCTGTCATGATACTTCGAGATGCCAATCCTACAAGAAAGGTGCAGTCTTAAGCGACTGATTCCGGCGTAGGGTCACGGGTTCTTTCATCAGCCGCAGGAGAAATATCGATATCATGATTGACACAGAATTGCTTCAACCACAATAAAAGAGATGCATCAACGAGGAAATGAGCGCAATAGGTCACACCTCCCCAAAGGAAACCAAGACGCGCACTTCGCCAAACAGCCGTTTGAATCTCAAGTTCATTCGATACGAAACCAAAGACAAGAGGTTCGAGGAAGTAAAAACCGCACACGATAATCATCGCACCAGAGATGAGTGATGGCAGCAATTGCCCCAACTCACGACTGAAATCTCGAAAGAAAGCTGAAGCGAGTCCAAGAAGCATGACCGCAATCGCCACATCTGCAAAACCAAATTTCATGAGAATAGAAACTCCGAGTTCCGAATTATCGTTCGCAGAAGAGATGAATATCCAGTAAAAGAAGATGAGGATTGCAAGCAAAATACCGCTGTAGTAAGCCTTTGCAGATATCATTTCAAAAATCGAATTATGGTCCTTGACGTTGAGGCGTCGAATCAAACGGTCTGCAAGTTCTCGACGATGTTCGCTTGGACCATGCGCCTCGAAAACTTCTCCATCTTGTCCGAATCCATCTAAAGAACTCTCCATAGTATCCCCGGACATAATCACTCTTGACACTTACATGTTATCAAATCTGCCGAACTCGCAGGGTTCATGGGCGGTACATTTCGACCTCAAATTGTTCACCGGAACCGGATTTCGGCAGGTTTACACAGAGATGAAACGGAGTCGTGCCACGTGATGGGGATACTCAATGTCACACCGGATTCATTTCATGAAGAAAGTCGTAAAAGCACACTTGAATCTGCTGTTAAAGCAGGAGTCCGCATGTGGCAACAGGGAGCAACATGGGTCGATGTTGGAGGTGAATCGACACGTCCGAATGCAGATACTGTTTCGGTTGCCGAAGAACTCGAACGAGTCATCCCCGTTATCGAAGCATTACGTGCAGCAAATCCAGAAGGGCTCATCTCAATTGACACCCGCAGACCTCAAGTTGCTCAAGCGGCACTTGATGCTGGAGCAGATTTAATCAATGATGTATCCGGATTGCGCGACCCTGAAATGGTCAACATCGTCCTCAACAGTGGTTGCGGTGTTTGCATCATGCATATGCAAGGAACGCCACAAACCATGCAAGACCTGCCATCGTACCTCGACTGTGCTAAGGAAGTCAGTTCACAATTACTTGAAACAGCCCGAGGTTTAGTTGCTGCAGGCCATCCTGTGGAGTGCATTGTACTCGACCCAGGCATTGGGTTTGGTAAAACATTAGAACACAACATCGAACTCTTACAACGCCATGAATTATTTCGAGGGATTGAAGGGTTTGCTGTACTCTGGGGAGTGTCTCGTAAATCCATCATTGGAGGATTAACCGGTCACGCTGACACTTCAGAAAGGTTGAGTGGGACATTAGCAGTCGCCTCGTTTGCACATTTCGAACAAATCGATATCGTTCGAGTTCATGATGTTGAAGAGCACATAGACGTGTTCAAAGTTCTGAATGCGCTTGACTAAAGCCCGAGACTACCCAATAACCCAGCAGCAGCAAACCATGCTCCTGCCATACTACCGACATTGGAAAGGGAAGTTACCATCAACACTCTGCCTGCTTTATTACTCCAAAACGAGCCCAAACTTTCCAGTTTGAGGAATTGTTGTAAATCCTCTGCCGTCGGCTCCCTCATTTTGAGTTGAACATAACCCGCAAACCAGCCTGCAGCGAGTGTCGGATTCAATGAAGTAATTGGTGATGCTGCAGCAGCAGTAAGTATTGCGAGAGGGTGTCCACGGGCAAGAGCACATCCAAGTGCAGCAAAGACTGCATTGGCTGCAGTCCATACGGTAAACATTTCAAGTAAATTTACGCCTTCACCCTTCGCCACGAAATACACCATCAAACTCATCACAAAGAGAGGTATCAACCATGGAATACTTTTGGAAACACGTCCTCGCACTGGAAGATGTTCGAGTTGATCCAGTCCGTCTTTATCTGGAACGGTTTGGTTGGTCAAATGCTTTTCAATACCCTTTAGGTGGCCTGCACCCACGACTGCGAGAATTTTCTTGTCAGATGGAAGAGAAGAAATCTTACCTGCAAGAAAAGCATCTCTTTCATCAATCAAAACAACACCTGCTCCCGGTGAGAATGTTCGTAGTTCTTCCATCAGTGAAGTCAAGAGGTCTTGGTCTTCGAGTAATTCACCAACACCAGGCCCATCATCATCTTCATCGTCATCACCCAACAAAGACCAAAGGATTCTAACTTTTTCACGGAATCGCATTTTATTCCATGCTCGGCGCAAGGTTGTTTGGATATCACGGTCGATGAGTGCGACTTCAAGCTCAGCAGCTTCTGCTTCTTGAACGGCAACGAGTAATTCGGCTCCAGGTTGCTGACCTTCATCAAGTCCCATTTTTCGTTGTTCAGCAGCCAACAAAGACTGAAGGAGAACCAAAGGGGCTTTACCTTCTTTGACAACTTTGAGTAAGCCTTCTTTGTCAAGACGGCGATTGCTGGTAAGTGCCTGATGGCGCGAGGCACAGAGTTCTACAGCGACGATATCAGGCTGATAGGTTTTGATCTGTTCGCGGACTGCATCGACGCTTGCGGTTGATACGTGAGCAGTACCGAGGATTCGAAGTGTTGGAGACACGTCCACAAGAGGAGTTTCTGACATTAAGCCACCTCACTCCTGAATAACAGTTCTAATTCAGAACCCATTGCCTTAACGGCTTGATTCGCAGCTTGTTCAGGGTCATCTGGAACGGTTGAAAGAAGTACGTTGAATGGAATTTGTCCACCGGCTAACGCTTTGTGACCTCCGGATAAACCGCCACCCCACTTCTCGGATAAAAGCCGACCAAGGTGAATTGATTCATCGGTCGTACGAGCAGAAAGAATGATTTTCCCACGCCGTGGTCCAAACACTACGACTGTATCAATTCCTTCTGTCGGGAGAAGGAAGTCTGCAATTTGTGCTAAAGAGTCCCGATTTGGCATTGAGGTCAATGGAGCTAGCAATGTCGATTCAAACAAGGAACGTGAACCTAATGCTTCTGCAAAAGATTCAAGGGTTTCTTGGGACCTTGGCGGCTCTTCTATAGAACGAAGCAAGTCTTTATCGACAAAGGCATTGAGCCATGCTAAAGACCGAATGTCAACTGGATTGAAATCTCTGGTAAAACCGAGTGTGTCGGTTCGTATACCAAAGGCAAGTGCCGTGGCAATACGTGCAGTGATCGGATGATGAAGGCTCATGAGAAGACTTGCGACGAGAGAGGAAGTTGCCGAGAACTCGGGGCGTACAAGTGAGATGTCTGCAGCAACTGATTCTTCCAAAGAATGATGGTCAAGAACAATATGTGGTACGCAATCATCTGGAAGAATATTATTCGCACCTGGACGGTGGAAATCGACGGTCATGACAACCGCAGCATCACGCAGGACATCCTGAACCTCCCAATCAAGAATAAGACGTCGAACCGGAATGTCGAGCAGCCGAACCATTGCTCGGTTTTGTTGGTGTTCGATAAGACCTCCATGCAATAATTCGGGTACAAGTCCCATGTGTTGTACTAAATCATACATTGCTAATCCAGCGCCTAAAGCATCAGGGTCGGGATTGTCGTGACAGAAAATAGCGACCTTGGATTGTGGAGGGATCGAACGAAGATAATGCAACACAACACCTGCACCGTCTTTTTGCTCCCAAGAACGTATTCTGTCTTGCATAGCGGCAAAGGAAACATCATCGACACTGATGAGGTCTACACCATCCCCTTCCAAAGGTAAGGTCGTGAGAATCGGTATATCGGACCAGCGGTTTTGTAATGCAGCAAGTGGAGCAACATCAGCCAATGCTTCAGGATTGAGTAAAAGAACTGCTGTTGGTTTATGAGCGTCGAGTGGTAGAGCATTGAGTAAAGTTGGATGCGGAAGCGCAATAATTTCACAACCTTCCAACGGGCCATCGATAGGAAGATGGGCAGCAAGCCCAATCAAGATGCTGCGGCGACGTTCAGCACACCATTGACTCAGTCGTATAGCGAGTTGACCCGAACCGATGATGAGAAACATAACTCGACCCGTTCCCTCTTTCCCCTCTTACGGTTTGAAGTTACGCCCGAAATAGAAGAGCATACATCTCAAAAGTCAATGACAACATTCTCGCGCTCGACACCCGTTACTTCGAACAATTGACGGCGTTCACAGCTTTTCATGTTAGCAACAAAAACAGTAGGAATCATTTGAATGGTTTTGTTAAACGACGTTACGGATGAGTTGTAAAATTCTCTTCGGTCAGCAACTTGGTTCTCAAGTGCTACGAGTTGATTTTGCAAATTGATGAACGAAGAATTCGCCTTCAAGTCAGGGTATTGCTCTGCAACCATGTTGATTTTCGGCATGAGGCCTGCAAACGCACCTTCTGCGGCGCCTACACCTCGCACGTCACCAGAAGCAAGTGCCCCGGCAGCTGATTGGCGAGCCTTCGCAAATTCCATGAATAAATCTTTTTCATGCTTTGCATAACCCTTTACCATGTTCACGAGATTCGGGATCATGTCATAACGTTGTTTGAGGAGAACATCGATATCTGCCCATGATTTGTTGACGTTCTCTTCAAGATTAATCAATCGGTTCCAAGTCGAGAAAAACCAAAAGATGAATACAAGGAATAAAAAACCAACTACAAGCCCTACAATGAGAAGCATATCTGCCATGTCTACCCCTCAAATCACTATGCTATGAAACCATTGGTTTACCCTTGAGAGAAGAGACAAAGTCTTGAAGCAAGAACGACTGCCGCAACCATCTCTGCATGATTCGTTCAAACATGAGAAGAGATGAGAAGCGCCGAGGGACCCCGATGATTGCTGAAAATCTCATTCTTTCGTTGGCTATTTTTGCTATTGCCTTTTTGTTCGCACCCATCGGAATGGGAGGGGGAATGTTGTTTGTACCTTTGCTCCATTATGGACTCGACTGGGAAATCAATGGCGCTCTGTTTGCCGTATCTCTTTTGCTCACGGCCGTAGTAAGTTGGGGAAGTGGACTCGCACACAGAAAAGAGAAACATTACGACGATGTATCTCTTAAAATCGGACTCAAAGGAGCAATAATTGGCGCAATCCTTGGAGTCGGCATTGTGGTACTCATTGGAGACCAAATGGATACTGTATTCAAAACATTAAGTCTCATTATGATTTCATGGGCGATTTACAAAACGGCAATGAAAATGAGAACTGATTCCAAAAGTCAAGAGACACTGGAGAGTAATACCAAACAGGAGATTCAATCTCTACCACTCCAAATCGGTGCAGGTATCGGTGGTGTACTTTCGAGTGTTTTGGCAATCGGTGCCGGTGTAATCTATGTCCCAGTGTTACGGACTTTTGCTCATCTCGAACCGCGTAAAGCAATTGGGACAAGTCTTCACTTCATGATGATTGTCGTCCCAGTGGCAATCTTGACTCACCTTTTGACATTGCCCACAGAAATGTATTCGAAACTCAGTGAAGAGTTTTTACTGATTCTTTTGTTCATGGCACTTACTCTCCTCGGGTCTCGAAATGGGGCAAAATATGGAATTAAATATCTTTCCGAACAGCAACTCATGAAAGTATTTTTATTCATTATCATCGTTGTTGCACTGAAGTATGTGGCTGACCTAAGTGGATTTTAATCCTCATGTCCAGGAATCAAATCATCACGAATTCAAACCGGGAAACACACAGGTCGCCGGCCGTCTAAATACGCGATGGCGATATCGAGCGACAATTCGGTATGCGAAATCACGAAGTGGCAAAGGGATCAACCAAAGGAATGGATACCACATTGAATAATACCATTTCATGTAAA
>TARA_B110000483_G_scaffold169541_1_pt1 | contig 12528 bp, 9 predicted proteins | sample TARA_B110000483 | Tara Oceans TARA_B110000483 (sample SAMEA4398176) | marine metagenome | biome: Polar Biome; feature: [SRF] surface water layer (ENVO:00010504); material: water (ENVO:00002006), including particulate matter (ENVO:01000060) such as... | depth 5 m
CCAATAAGTGACACTCCAAAAACAAGTGGGATATAGAAGAGCAAGCCTAAACGACTGACCTCTTCCATGTCAAGTGTAATTGAAAATGCCTTTGCAGCATAATATAAAGCAATTGAAGGAAGAAGAAGCTTAAGAGAGGTAAATATTACACCTTTGTAAGCCCGAGATGGGTGTTTCATGATCCACATCACACTCAGGCTTAAAAATTGTAAGGACACAGTAATTGATGAAATTATAGGAACACGAATACTACCCATCTCTTCCATCAAAGAATAAAGTGGTAAAGAAATTAAAAACGCAAGTGCCGTCAAAATCGACGGTGTCCATGTGTCTTTCTTGGCATAAAAAGAACGACTGATTATTAATAGTGCAGACATAGGGATCGCAGAAAGCAAATAATATTTCAAAGCCAGTGATACTCGCGCAATTGAATCTTCACCAAAGGCGCCCCCACCTAGATAAAGTCTCACTAAAGGCTCTGCTAAGGCCGCTGTTATTATGCACATGGGCAATAGTAAAACAATGATTTTTTCGACTGTCCCAAAGACTAACTCATTGACTTTACTGAAATTTCTGTCTTGACACAACCGGGCCATGAGGGGGTATCCTGCGACACCCACTGCTCCTCCAAAAACCCCAACAAGTGCCATGTTAATTCTTAGTCCAAAACCAAGACTTGAAATATCACCCTCACCTGTACCACCAAAATATTTGTAAACAAATTCAGAGCTAAAACTCGCTCCCACGGCTAATAAAAACGGCATAGTAAGAAGTAAGTATTGTCTGAGCTCAGGGCTCCAGCAAACTTTAGGATAGGACCAAACAAATCCACTTTTGGTTGCACCCCAAACTTGGACCAAAAAATTACCGATTAGAGAGGCAATCAAAACACCCCAACAAAATCCATCTAATGAGCCATCACCCCAATAAATAGAAATGACTCCACCTAATATGATACCCATGTTGTAAAGTAGTGGAGCAAGTGCAGGGAACACATAATTATTTCGAGCATATTGGAAGGCCAAGAAAAATCCGCCGCCGACAAAAGACACTTGGGCAAAAAGTAAAATACGCGTGTATCTCACTGCTTCATCAACGATGTATTGTGCTAGTGGTTCACTTGTTAATAAAGGGATAATGCTTTCCATAAATACAAAGCAAACAATACTGATGACAACAACCAAAACAAGTATTGGCCACAGAATTTTATGAATAATCTCTGAGGCTTCCTCAAGAGGGCTTCGCCCTTTGGGGTCACTTTTGGTGAGGGCTGGAGTAATTAATGGAATCAGAGTTATTGACATCAACCCGGCTCCCAAAAAATGATTAATTAAATCGGGTAAAGTAAAAGCAAGATTATAAGCATCTACACGCCAACTTGTTCCGCCGGCTTGAGCTAAGACAAAATCTCGCAGCAGACCTAGTACTTTGGAGAGTATGTTGGAGCCCGCCAAAATCAACGTTGCAAATGTTAAACTTCTGGCCATTGATTTAGCTCACTTTATTTGGAGAGTTTGGAAAGTTTGGAAAGGCGTTGTTTAAAGTAAAAGTTTTGAAACAAGAAACCCTGAAATTAAAATACAAGTCATTGAGTATACTACAGATGATTTAGTTGATGCCCCAACACCTTCGGCTCCACCTGTGGTCTTGAAACCAAAATAACAAGCGAATGTCGCAATGATATATCCAAAGACTATTGATTTAATCAACCCTACAATTAAATCCCAATCTTTGTAAAAAAGCTTTACGCCTTTAAAGAAGATTTCCATTTCAAGGCCTTTGACCATGTAGGCCACAGCATAAGCTCCAAGAATTGCAACAAATGAAGAAATAATAGTCAAAACCGGAAGCATGATAACCGCAGCTACAACTCGAGGTGCAAGTAGATAACGATAAGGATTTAAATTGAGGCACTTCATGGCGTCTAATTGTTCAGTCACAGACATCGTTGCAAGCTCGGCACACATTGCTGCACCAATTCGACCAGCCATTACAAGCGCAGTCAAAATAGGGCCAAGTTCAATCAAAACTGATTTGCCTACTGCTGTTCCGATATAAAGTTCTGGAACAAGGTCAGCAAATTGATAAGCCATTTGATAAGCTGAAACACCACCTGTAAAAATAGACGTTGTGGCGACCAGTGGAATAGAAGTAATTCCAATGACATACATTTGTTCAACTGTGAAATGAAAATTCAATAATACATGAGGGATTTTTTTGGAAACCTCAACTTGAAAAACGAGTAATTCCCAAGCACCTACGATAGTCTTTCTCGTATTTACACCTACCATTGTGGCCAAATTGTCCGATATACGGATGATACTTGAATTGCTCATTCTTTATGAATATTAGAAAAGTCACCTCTAGGTATAAAGAGAAAGAGTGCAATACTGATAATAATCAGTCCTGACCACTTCAGAGGACCAGCCTCTTCACCTAGAGTTATGATGCCACAAAAGATAGGTATGACACTACCTATTGCAGCTGAAAACGGAACGACAAAGAGCGCCCTACCGTAAGAAAGTGCCGCTTGAGAGCTAAAAAAGCCGATTATATAGCTAATCGCATAAAATACAATCATAATTCCACTGGTAAGGTCAAGCCTCGAATACTCGAGCTCTGCACCATTCATCTGTATTAAAACAGCCTTATAGAAAACCGCAGAAATACCGAAACCCATCCCAGCAATAATTGAAAAAAGGTACTCACCGCGTCTGTATTCTTGGTTTTTCGTTATTTTCCTAGGCTCAATCTGTTCATTTGATTTGATTTCTGGCTGAGAAAACTTCGCAATTTTGGGAAACCAAGAAACTAACACTAAGATTAAAACAATGGAAACGAAAATGAACATGACTGGCCAAAAAGCCATACCTAATTGTGAACTGCCATCAACTTTATCCAAACTGACACAGACAACACCAAGAGCGACCAAAACAATACCACTCATTGTTTTTTTATCCCAGAATTCTTTAAGAATGAGAATCCCTAAAATGGCAGTCAAACTGGGGTTAAGAGATAGTAGGGCTTGAACAGTGGAAATAGGCCATTTGGCCAAAGCGTAGTAGTAGGACAATGTTCCAAATACACTCAGGCCAATACCTAAAAGCCAAGGAATGTTGAGAACCGTACCCCTGATCATTTCAAAAGTACTTGAAGTTTCTACACGTACTTTGTGTAAGCCTTGTTTTTGGAATATATTTCCAATGGCAAAAGCTAAGGCTGCAGAAAAACAAATGATGAATATCATTGAGCGCTTTTTGCCTTTTCTTTTATTTCTAGTTTTGTTTTCATTTTTATTGGGACAGCTGATATTGATTGGGTTTCGATATCTGCTTTATTTTTAGTTGGCATTTTCACTTCAGGTGCGGTGCGATAGTTTTCAAGAATCTGGTAGTTCCAGTAGTTCCCCATCACCTTTTTGATATAATTTCGAGTTTCCCAATAAGTGATTTGCTCAAAAGCAATTTTCTCATCTAACCCTTTATTGGCTTTAAACCATCGCTTAGTTGGTTTAGGCCCAGCATTATAATTGGCCAGCATATATTCATAACCGCCCTTCCAATCTTTATGTAAATCTTTGAGATATCGAGTACCAAGTCGGATTGCCATCAAAGGGTTACGAAGTAAGTCATGATTATAAACTTTTGCTAATCCTTCACGTTTTGCAAGCGGAACACCTGTGTATGGCATGATTTGCATTAAACCTCTCGCTCCTACAGGTGATGCAATTTGATCATCAAAGATTGACTCTTGACGCATCAAGGCTAGGACAAATGAAGGGTCCACTGGTGATTGGTCGGTGTGGTTTTTAATCCAAGCCAGATGTGGTCGCGGAAAAGCCACATCATAAAATTGCATCGGAGCCTTATCTAGATACTTGCGTGAAATTTTTCTAATGACGCGACGAGCTAAGCGATACGATTGAGCCAAATATCCATGTTTCAAATAAAGCCTTGAATACTTGAGAACAAAGTCCAACCGCCATCTTAAGTTTTTGGGACTACTCGCATAGACAAAATCTGCTGCTTCCCATTCGCCCATTTGAAGTAATCGCTCAAAAGTCTCTTGATAAACTGGACTCCATTTATCATCACTAGTCTTAGCATCGGTCTTTGTGCGCATCCACTGACCTGCTTCATCATCAGTCATAATCAAAGGAGTGATTGTCGGGATATTTTTGAGATCCATCAAACCATAAGTTTTCAGGTATTTTCTAGATAAATGTGCGTAATACGAAAGTGGGAAGTCATTAATTGCGCGAATGAATTCAGCCTTGGCTTCTTTTTTACGGCCCAACTTGTATAATGCATCGGCTCTTAACATATAAGCCCCATTGGCAGACCAAAGTCCACGACGCTTTTTATATACATCTTCAAAAGTATCAGCGGCTTTTTGCCACTGACCTTTTTTGTAATACATCATCGCAACTTTAAAAACAGCCCATTTATTCCGTTTATCATCTTTTAACTCTTTATCAATTTTACGATAAAGAGTTTCTGCGCCTTGAATGTTGCCGGCGCTTTCGTTTTTAGTCGCCGCAGTCCAAATCATTTCAGCAGTTTTTGTGTGCTTGGGAAACTTGACCTTAAATTCCGAATAATATTTATTTGACTTAGCTAGTTGTTTGTTTTTTTTGTAGGAACGAGCAAGTTGTAGATAAAAAAGTGATAGAGGTTGAGATTTCATATTCACTAATTTTTGATAATACTTGGCTGCATTTTTAAAATCAGAAACTCCGTAATAAGCCTTTGCTTTAAGTTGTTCGATTCGCGCTATTTGGTTTTTATCCCAAGAGGTTTGGGCTTTTTTATTATTCCATTTAGCCAACGTTTTGAAAAATACTTTTGGCTGTCGTGCCGCATCATACTCCAAAATTTTAACCTTTAGTTTTGTGTCTTTTTTAACCAAATTTTGAATGACTTTGTTTTTACTCAGCCAAGGCCTAATTGTTTTTTGAATTTCATTTTTATTTGAAGAAATCCCACGAACAAATACATCTGCTTTTTGAGACTCACTCATATAATCAAAGAGATGCGATTCTATTGACCAACGATCACTACGTTTGACTTTAAAACGAGTAAGCATCAAGGAATCAATTTCTTTAATGTTGGGGATATAGCTAGAGTCCAAGACTTTCATATCAAACCACACCTGAATCAAATAGTCAAGCCCAGGTCCACTCTGAATCATTTTGGATGCTTTTGCCAAAATCGAATCAGCCTGTTTAAAGGACCCTTGTTGAGATAGGGCTTGTGCCATACGAATTTGAAGGTAAGGTTTTAGTTTGGGTAATTCCTTTTCAACACTCTTAAAAAGTTGGATCGCTTTTTGATAATCTTTCAGATTGAGATATTGGGTCCCTCGGATTAATTTAATGCCCATAGTGTCTTTGGCAATCACAGCTTTGTCAAAGTTACCCGGAAGATAATATGCGGCATGAAAACTATCTGGATGCCAAAATTGAGCATCACTAGATATGTCTGAATTTTGTTTTTGAGCACTTAGGATCTGTAACAATGTTAAAACACTCAGTAAAAAAAACTTCACTTTGAATCACTCCTTAGAGTCATGACTTGAATGATTTGATTCATCGAGACTATTTAATCCTACAACCTTGCCATCGATACGGACCATTGATGAATCCTTTTCTTCATAATTTTGAATAAAATTACTTGAGATCCCCAGGCCTGAAATACGTTTGGCATATTTCTCATATAAGAAAGCATTAATATCTTTGGCACAACTTTTTTGGATACATTCTAAAGCCACTTCGCGCATCTCGATGTAAGTTATTGAACGTATGAATTTTTTAGATTCAGGAATCATCCATGGAGACATTGAAAACTCATCTACTCCAAGGCCCGCCATTAGCATCAAACTCAAAGGTTCTGAAGCCATCTCACCACAAACCGAAACGAGGATACCCTCTTCGTGAGCAGCATCACAAGTTTCCTTAATCATCCTCAAAATTGCTGGATGATGCGGTTGGTAGAGTTTGGCAATTTTTTCATTTGAGCGATCAACTGCTAATGCAAATTGAATAAGGTCATTGGTACCTATAGACATAAAGTCGACTTCTTTGGCAAATTCACCAATCATCCAAACCACAGAGGGTACTTCTACCATCATTCCAATCTCTACATCCGGATCAAAATCAATTCCCTCAAGAGTTAATTGTTCCATCACACTTTTTAGAATGGCTTTAGCTTCAAGAAGCTCTTCCATAAATGCAATCATCGGGAACATGATTTTCAAATTACCATAGACTGAGGCCCGAAGTAAAGCTCTCAGCTGCTCTGTGAAAATCCACGGATTATCTAGACATACACGAATAGAGCGCCACCCTAAAAACGGATTGGGTTCATCGGATAAAGATAAATTTTTGACCAGCTTGTCACCGCCAGTATCAATCGTACGAATAGTCACAGGATTAGGTGCAGAAGTACTAATCAACTCTTTATAAATCTCAAATTGTTGTTCTTCATCCGGTAGTGATTTGTTGAAATACATAAATTCTGATCTAAATAAACCAACGCCCTCGGCGCCATTTCTAGCCACAGATGGGATCTCCGCAGGAAGCTCTAAGTTGGCATTGAGACATAAATGCTTACCATCAATCGTCATGGGAATCCGATTGATTTCTCCAGATAAATCTGCTTGTTTGCGAAGTAAATGAGAAATCCGTGATTCATATATTTCAAGATCTTCTTCAGTGGGATTGAGTATCACCAAACCTTTATTGCCATCGACAATTACCGTTTGGCCCATCTTGGCTACCATTGAGATAGTCTTGAGTCCTACAACTGAAGGTATTTTGAGGGAACGCGCGATAATGGCAACATGAGAAGTCAAACTTCCCGAATCCATCACCAGAGCTTCAATATTCTCTTCATTACAATTAGCCAAAAATGATGGTGTAAATGAATGTCCGACATAGACCCCCTGACCTTCATCTTCATCAAGAGCAAATTCAAATTCATTTTCAGTTAAATTTGACATCACGCGATTGAACACATCCTGGATATCTTGTACTTTAGATTTGCCAAAATCACCTGGTATGCTTTCAAAAATATCTCGAAATTCCATCACTGCATCAAATAGTGCGAATTCAACATTGTCAAGATGATTTTCAATTCTTCCTGTCACCCCCTGTATAAAAGTAGGGTCTTGCAGGATCATTCTATGACTCTTAAATATCAGTGCTTCATCTTCACCAATACTTTCTTCCACTAGTGTACTGACTAATTCAAGTTCTTGAATCGAATTTTTAAGTGCTTTATGAAATTGGTTAATCTCATAAGAGACTCTATCTTTGGATACCTTGCGGTGGGTTATCTCTAAAATAACTGGCTTGGCATTGATCACTTTGTGTATAGCTATCCCAGGGGATGCACCTAAACCTTTGAGCTCTATTCGATCAGACTTCTTCGTGGAATTTGTCATCGAACAACTGCTCCAATTTGTTCATAGTATCAACTTCATCAACACCATCAACAATGACCAAAACTTCAGAACCTGGGATAACCGCAAGCATCATAACATTGAGAATGCTCTTAGCATTGGCCGTCACGCTTTGATAGCGAAAGCTCACTTCGCATTCAACTCGAGAAGTAAGCTCAACAATCATCCCTGCGGGGCGAGCGTGAATTCCTTGACGGTTTTGAACCACTAATATTTTTTCAATCATTTAAGCCTCAAAAGCTCCAATTAAGTAAATCGTATTTGAACTAAAATATATCAACATTGACATCAAGACCATCAGTAATGATCACTCTAAATAATGAATCTGCCGCATTAAGAGTTCCGGAAATGTCATTGTAGAATTCTTTATCATTAAGAAGGGCACCAGCTGTATTGTCACTTTTTTCTAGTCGCGAGGTAATTACCATAAGCTTGGCAGTTATTGAGTCTGCTGAAAGCATCACTTTTGCAGCATCGACAGTCAATGCATTTGATTTAGCGAGAAGATCTTGCACAGGCTCTTTATTTTCGTCAAGCATGGTATTTACTTTTTCCGAAGCCAACTTAAGGTTGTTTAGTGAAGCACTTAAGACTGGGTCAGTTTCATCAAGCATCTTGGCGAGTTTGTTTTCTAAAGCTTCTGCATTATCAATAATGTTATGAAATGACCTTTTGAATTTCTCAGTTCCTATTGTACTATCAACCACTGAACGAACAGTAGAAAGCAAAGTACGTGTGGAGTCAAAAACTTCACCGGCATAGGCCATGGCTTCACTTATACCTGCATCAAGCTGTCCACTGACAACAGAGCCAGGTTGGATGTTCTTGGGAGAGTCGCCCATTAAAATGCCTACCTGACGTTCACCCAAAAGACCAATGTTTTGAATCTTAATAGTTGAATTCAAGGGAATCTCAATAGAATCAAGTACTTGAATCGTCACTTGAACTTGACGCTGTTTGGTTTGCAACTGAAGATCTGTCACTTTACCGACTTTGACTCCATTGACTTTGACGGGATCACCCTTGGTCAATGTAGAGACGTTATCAAAGATAATTTGGTAATCGACCGTGGTTTCACCTGGTTTTTTACCATTTAAAAAGTACATGCCGAAAACAAGGATGAAGATAGACACCCAAAGAACAAGTCCGACAACAAAGTATTTTGATTTTGATGAATTCATAGTAAACCCTTATATAATATGAATTTACATATTCATACCAATAATTCAGTTAAAAAATATCAACATTAATAGTATGTGAACGATTTATTAGCTGATCATGTAAGCCAGTCCAAGAACTTAATGTGCTATCAAGCATTTCTTTGAACTTCGGATCTTCCATCATATGGTAAATTGAAGACTCTTTATTAGCCATCATATTGTCTTTGACAGCTAAAAATTGACTCTGAAGCCCAACTAATCCTTGCTTCAAGTGCTCACTTGATTCCTTTAAATTCCTAGAATTTGACTCTAACTGGTTCATTTCAGGACCTAATTGAGCTGAAAAATCATTAATCGACAAATTAAGCTCTTTTAAGTCAGCAATTAAATCTCTGACATCAGATTCAGAACTTTTTTGAATCTTACCCATTTTGTAGGAAAGCCTAACTGCTTTATTGGTAATTCGCTGCCATGCTTTATATCTCTTAGGGTGTAGAAGGGTCGAATCAAATACAGCGCCAACTCTATCTAAAATAGTCACAAGCTCGTCGATGGCTTTCATCGCGCTAACAACAATACCTACAGAACCTAAGTCGTAAACCCCACTGATTTTGTCACCTATTTGATAAATTTCTGGTGAATCTCCGAGCTCGATATTCAGCACTCTTTCACCAACTAGGCCTACATTAATGATACGAATTTTGGAATCTTTAGGGATTTCGACTTTTTCATCAATATTGGCTTTGGCCATTGCAAACCCGGGAGTCAGTTTGACTTCAGTTACATAACCTAGGTGCAGGCCGCCTACCCTGACTTTGGCACCAGGGACTAAGGTCCCGAGTTCATCAAAGATGAAAGTATGTTCAGATTTGGCAAAATACGGAGAACTCGAGTGATTAAAAAACCACATCCCAAAAACCATCAATAAAATACCGACCATGACTAAGGTGAATATTATGTTTTCTTTATTCATACTTATTATTCTTTAAAATTCGATTGTCAAAATTTATTTCAGACTCTCCTCGTTTGGAGCGATCTTGGATGATTTCGATTAGTTTTCGGTTAAATTCAGCAGCAGTATCCTGTCCATTGACCTTCATGAGTGCATTCATCGCTACAACTTCTGAAATCACGGTAATATTTTTACCTGGAGATACTGGAATGACAACTATAGGGATTTGAATCCCCATAATATCGATAAACTTGTCAACCAGGCCCGTTCTTTCATAGTCAGTTTCTTTATTCCAATATTGAAGTTCGACAATCATCTCTACTTTTTTGATTTTTCGAACTGCGTGTATGCCAAACATTGACTTAATATCAATGATGCCTACACCTCTAATTTCCATATGGTGGGAGATAATATGGTTGGATTTACCTATGATTGAATCATCTATTTTGACGAGCTTTACCATGTCATCGGCCACAAGCCGATGCCCGCGCTCAACTAAATCGAGTACACATTCACTCTTACCGATGTTGGACGAGCCCACATAGAGCATTCCAATTCCATAGACATCAACAAGTGAAGCATGCACAGCTGAATAAGGTGCAAACCATTCATCTAAAATTTTTGTTACCGCGCCGATATAGTCGACCGTTGGCAGACTGGAAGTAAAAATAGGCATCCTGAGGGAGTGACAATGATCAATCAGCTCCTGAGGAACAGGCACCTCATTGGTCATCACCCAAAGCGGGGATTTAAAGGCTCGAAGATTTAAGAGAAGTTGAGTTCTTTCCTCTGAAGTGCGAGAATTAAGAAAACTCCACTCCGTGCGGCCCAGGATCTGCATCCTTTGGTGAGTAAACACCTCAGTATAACCAGCCATGGCAAGACCTGGTCTATGAATAGTCGGTTCGCAAATTTCTGTGAGTAAAAATTCTTCTGGGCTGTGGCATGTTAGGCCAAGTTCTTGGCCATATCTGCGGAAAAAGTCCCTCACAAGGAAGGACTCTTTGGTCAATACGTTAAGATTCTCTAATGGATTATTTGGTTTATTAGACATAGATTATAGACCTCTGAATGTATCATCAAGGATATCCCAATACATTTCTAGGTCAAAAAAGTTATTCTGAAACTAGATCGGCAACGGGAGTTGAACGATGTTCCTTCAATTTACCATTTTCTTTCTTTAATTGTCTTTGAATTTTGTTCATCACTGCATCGATTGCTTTTCCCATGTGATCTTCTTCTGCATGGGCCGACAGTGATTTGTCTAGGATGTTAAGCTTTAACTCCACCTTACGCTTGTGTTCACCGACTTGGTCTAGCACAACAATAGCGTCAGTAATGTTGTTATAAAACTTAGTCAACCCTTGGACTTGTTCTGTAACGCTATCTTGAAGTTCTTGAGACGCATGGAAGTGACGAGCTGTAATTTGAATATTCATGAATTTCTCCTATCAGAACTAGAACGGCCTAGCTCTCTCTTTTATTATATAAGGAAAAATATTGAGAATCAAGTTTTTTTGAAGTTTTTAGCATAGTTTGTGAAAATGACAACGGAAAAACTGCGCTTCGGTGGGTGTCAAATTAAAAATGTTTACGAAGGCGCGCCGGTGAAACCCCTAAAGCTTCGCGATATTTGGCAATGGTGCGACGTGCCACTTTAAGCCCTTGCTCTTTTAAGGCATCTGTGATTTTTTGATCCGACAGTGGCTTTTTAGGGTTTTCATCTTCGATTAGTGCCTTAATAGCTTCTTTGGCCTGGCGAGAACTTACATCTTCTCCATCGCCTTGAGGGACAGCAGCAGTAAAGAAATATTTGAGTTCAAATACACCCATAGGGGTCTGTACGTATTTACCGTTAGTCACCCGATTAACAGTCGAGATATGCATCTCTATAATATCTGCAATATCTTGCAAAATCATTGGCTTGATATAAGACGGACCTCGTTCAAAGAAATCACCTTGTTTTTGTACAATTGCCTTCATGACCTTCATCATAGTGGATTTGCGTTGATCAATAGCACGGATAAGCCAATTGGCAGAATTCAACTTGTCTTTAATAAACTTCTTTTCTTCTTTATTGGCACGACTTCCCTTACTGAGCATCTGAGAATAAAGAGATGAAATGAAAAGTTGAGGCATGTTCTTATCATTAAGCGCAATACGAATCTCACCATCAATAATCTCAAGAATTAAATCAGGTATTACACTTGAGCTGACACTTGAAGTGATGCTTCTAGCAGGTCTTGGGTCAAGATTCCCAATCTCACGAAAAGCTTTTTGAATGTTTTCTGGGCTAGTCTCATAAGTCTTAGCAAGTAAGGAAACTTGTACTTTTTGAAGCATCGGAAAAGAATTTTCCAATATCGGCATGACGAGTGGGCTCTCAAATTTCACTCGATAAGCTTGAAGAAGTAAACACTCTTGCAAATTTCTAGCACCAATCCCAATAGGTTCAAGAGTGTGCAGCACATGCAGTGCCTCTCGAATGAAGCTATGTTGGCTTTGAGTTTCCGGTTTCTCAATAACTTCCAAGTCAATTCTAAGAAATTTCTCTACTTCAATCAGAGCTTCTTTTAATTTTGGACTAATATCCCCAAATTGAATCTCTTCAACTGCAAGTGGAGAGGCTTCTAAAAAACCTTCATCATTGAGGCACTCAATTAAGTACTCAACTATTTGAATAAGAAATGAATCGACATCACGATCGTGTAATTGGTGTAATAAATTTTCTTGAAAACTACTTTCATAAGTCGGGGTGCGCTCAAGAGTCTCCTCTGGGGTCCCAATCATATCATTGCCTTTAGAGTGAGTCTCCATACCACTATTGAGGTATTCATCCCAGTCAATGTCGTCAGCTTCTACTTCTTTGAGATCTTCAACGGCATCTTCTTGTGCAATTTCTGAAATTTCTTCGGATTCACCTGCGTGGTCATCATCATACTCGTCACCCTGGTC
>TARA_B110000483_G_scaffold77763_2_pt1 | contig 12522 bp, 9 predicted proteins | sample TARA_B110000483 | Tara Oceans TARA_B110000483 (sample SAMEA4398176) | marine metagenome | biome: Polar Biome; feature: [SRF] surface water layer (ENVO:00010504); material: water (ENVO:00002006), including particulate matter (ENVO:01000060) such as... | depth 5 m
TTTGTCTACAATAAATTCAGACAATAGATTAGAGATAGGGTCTACTAGTGTGCCTACAATTGCAGTTGCTATACTCATTTAGATTTAGCTCCAGAACACTTCCAACGTTTGCGTGACAAGTTGTTAGGCGTGTTAGGGTCGCTTGCTTTCTTTTTAGATACACCTTTCTTTATCCCAAGACTCCTAGCGCAGTATGCGTCACCCTTAGAGGTGCCTGCTTTGACTCTAGGCCCACCACCTTTGGCAGCACCTGCTTGTCCGTAGCTGACTTTTTTGCCGCTAGAGGTTACTTTAACCTTTGCTTTTCCTTTTGCTGGTTTAGTCATTAATAATTACCTGCTGCTAACATAGGTGGCTGTTCGTTTTCTACTGTCTCCGTTTTGTTATCAGACAATGTGTGGAGTAAAGTAGCCATTACTTTTATGTCAATCTGCATTTGTTCTCTTAGGTTCTTATCTGTCATCATTTTTAAAGCCTTTTGAGATTCAGAAATCACATCTCGTATACCATTACGAATCTCCCCTACTTTATTAGCGTTGGCTGGACGGCCCATGACAGTTTTTATAGCTTTGCCACCAAGTACAAAAGGCGCAACAGCAACAGCTCCTGCCCACACAATAGGACTTAGGAGAGTGCTTAACTGTGCTAGGGGGGTAGTGGGGTTATGTATATTAATCTCTCTCATCAGTCGCCCTAAAGCTGTTGACGCTTCATCGGCTGCTTTTATGTTTAGACTTGCGGAACCAGTAAGTAACAAGTTCTGTCTTTTAAGAAGCTCTTTGGTTCCCGGCACATTATCGTTAACAAGCCCGTTCATAACATCTCTAGCAATAGTATGTACTTCTTGTACTGCTGACGCTTTACGTCCAGTACCATAAGTCCCTATTTGTAAATCACGGAGCATTAGTTTATCCCATTCTTGGCGGGACTTGAGTATTCCTTCCCACGTTGTTCCGTTTCTACTTAGAATAATATCTAACTGAGCAAGTACATCGTCAACAGTGTTAGAAGATTTGTTACCGTCCACTCCAAAAATAGAAGGCTTTGATTGTTTTTGAGAATCAATAGCACTTGTAATCGTTTTCTGAAGTGTTGACTGGTCTACACCACCTTTTGCTTTTGATGCTACTTTAGCAGTTTGTGCGTTCAGCTCACCTACTTTATCCATAACGATGTTAGCGTTTTGTTGCATTGTTTTGTTAGCGCCTACATCTGTTTTTTTAAGTTCATCCACTACATCCCATTCACTTTTACTAGGAACTATCTGTTGCTTTCTTGTAAGCCCTGATGGGTCAGTGACACGACCTTCAGCTACTTGTAGTACCTGTTGAGCTTTTGTCTGCTCTGGCACAATCATATTAAAAACATCGCTATCTCTACCAGTAGGCGGTCTTAATACATCACGGTGTCCTACTTTATCTAAACGCATAGGTCTTAGTGCTGTAGGGACAAAAACCTTTTTCATTAGTCTTCCACCAGGAACTACATCAAACCCTTTAGCAAGCGTTCTTGCTTCTTGTGGGTAAGCGTTTGAAAACTTTTGAAACATCTCTGCGCCGCCTGTAAGAGCCGCAACTCCTTGTTCACCAATAGGAGATTCTACAAAATCACGAAACTCATCTTTAGCACTTTCTTGCATAGGGGCAGTTAGAAGTGAAAACCCTTCTTGTCCTATTTCTACTAAGCCATCTGCACCCCAGTCCCACACAAGCCCTAACGCATCGCCGCCAAGCTGCCATGCAGTGTCTGTTAAAGAAGGGTTTACTAAGCTAGCTTCAGCAGGAGTAAGGTACTCTGCTTCACGGGCCATGTCGCTTCTTCCGTCTTCGAGGTTACCGCCTGCTGCCATAACAGCCATGTCTGCCGATAGTCCCGTAGCGTTTGCCATTGTCTCTGACACACTAGAAGCTCTCCTAGCTGTAGACATACCAAAGCGGTCCATAATAGATAAGTCTACTGGGGGAGCAGGCTCTGGAGGAACAGGTGCGTAATCTAAGCCACCTGTGTACGCTGGGGGTGTTTGACTGGCTCCTGAAGTAGCTAAGTTTACATTAGTGGGTTGTTTTTTCTTATTCACTAAGTCCTGTATTCTTGCAAAATCACTCATTCTTCTATGCTCCCCATAATAGTTTCCATTGAGCCGTCTGGATAAATCATTACAAACGTTTCGTTATCTACTACGTATATTTTGTTTCCGTTTGGCAGTCCGTCAGCGCCTTCGTCTGCTATAAATAAAGAAGTAGCTGCTTCTTGTTCAGTCATCATACTTGCTGCTGTTATGCGCTCAGTAAGATTTTTTATTTTTTGTAGACTTTTAATCATAAGCCTTCCGTCAGTCCACGTATCTAATTTAGCAACAGTAGATTGTAACAGCATGTTTTCAATGTTAGATACTTGACCTAGTGTTCCACCAGCAGCCCTTAATTCAGTTAGTTGGTCAAAACCAACATTAGCTCTAATGCTATCTATATAAGTATTGTATTCTCGCTGGGCAGAATTAGGCAGGTATTGTGTTGGCCCATACCATCCTCCGACAGCCGCGCCCTCATTTACCATAGCTATAGCGGAATCTATAGAAGATACTAAGTTAGCGGAGTCTACTTGTGTTTTAGCGTGTTTTAATTTCAATTGTGCGCCTGACATAGTAGACTCTCTTGAAACAAGTATTGGCTGTTCTCCCGGAAGAGTCATCCACGTTAAAAATTCTCCGTTAACTTCTTTAACTTCATATTCTGCTTCTGGTCTTTTGCCTGTACCTACCCAAGTATAATTTGTAGGGTCATTTACATCTACTACTGCTGATTGCACACCATCAATTGCAGGATTATACATTTCTACAACTTTATTATCTGCAACACCACCACCTAACACTGCAATTGCTGTACCATTTGCATAGAAACGTACAGGAACCATTTTACCGTTTCTCATTACGTCTTTAGTAAACGCTCCCGCATAGGGGTCTTTACCTGCTGCTGTCTCTACTAATTTAAGTCTATGAGTTAACATTGTTTTCATGTAATCTTCAGGCTCAAGAACACCAGCTAAAATTGCTTTTGATGATTCTGGGTCTTTCCTACCTAAAGCAATATCACTTGCGGCCTTGACTGCTTTCTTATGTTCAGCTAACGCTATTTCTTCATCGGCTAGTTTGTTTTCTGCTTCTGCTGCCTGACGCGCTTGGTTACCGTACTGGATAGATTTCTCAGTCTTACCCATTTTATTGTAAATAGAAGACGCTTGTTCTAATCCTCCAGAACTACTCATGTTTTTAATCTGACCTAGCTCTGAGCGACCTTGGGCCTGCCTAGCTTCAGGGGTCATCATAGAGTAATTATCTATTGCGCCCCCTGACAGAGTACCTGCTAAGTTACCTGCGCCCCTAGAAAATACATCTAAAGGCACACCACTAGGCAACGGTTGCGCTTTAATCGCGTTGTTCATCTGTGCAAACATTCCTGATAAGTCAGCAGCCATTATGTTCCTCCTCCCATTCCACCTAACATACGTAACAGACCAACAAGGTTCTGACTTTCTGCGTTAGCGTAATTAATGTCAGCAGTGCTTCGACCTATGCCTAATTGTGCTAACAGACCAGCTACGTTTTGATTTGCACCAGACGTTATCTGTCCTTGCTGTATGCCTTGATTACCAAACGCTTGCATTTGTGAGTACGGCATGTATTGATTTTGGAACATTTGATTGCCCATCTGATTCTGCTGGTTCTGATAGTTACCGCCAGCAGTAAGAGCTGACTGTCCTAATTGATTAAACTGCCCTGCTTGTTGGCCGTATTGGTTAGACAAACTACCATATTGATTAGCCATGTTAGCTTGGTTCATCATTTCTGTTTGAGATTGTCCCATTGCTTGCATAGATGCTTGGTTTCTGGCTTCGGATTGCGCTTTACCGAAAGCAAACTGTTCAGGAGAACCACCGTAAGCCTCCGTAGACATACCCCCTCGACCAGAACCAAAAAGTCCTGCGTTCATAGAGTCGTATTGTCTTTGTTCTTCTGGACGCTGCATGTCACGCATACGACCATAAATGTCAGACTCTCTTTGTGAGGGGTCTTGTAGGGAGTTTTGCATTGCCCTGTTAGACGCGTTAGCTGCTTGAGAACCCCTGTTGATGGCTGTCCTTTGGTTATACTGTCCTTGGTTATACATATGGTTAAAACGAGGGTCCATCTGCTGTGCAGAAGCAAACATACTGTTAGAACGGTTCTGCATGTTGTTAACATTGTTTTGCTGATTTCCTGACAAAGTGTTAGTCATCTGTCCGGTTGTGGGGTCATAACCTGTGGAACCTAGACCACTTGAGACACCCCAAGGCTGGAAAGTACCGTACCCTGTAATGTCTGTTTTTGCTGCGTCTAAATACGTATTGGTAGCGTCACGGTTATTGCTCATCTGGTCTTGCAGATAGTTGTAGCCGTAAGTACCAATGCCTGCTTGAGCAGCAGGCCCTAAAATATCAGTAGCAAAATTAGCCATAGTCCCGTCAGTAAACGAATCTAAAAAGCCTTCCCAACTAGCCATCAGAACGTCCCCCCATCAACCACACCACCGCCTGTCATAGTACCAGTAAAAGACGGGCTTACGTTGCTTAAAGTCTGGGTACTAAAAGTTGCTATTGCTCCAAACTCAGCGTCAAAAGCAGTCCCAGATATTCGTTTTGCAACGTCACCGGGAGCTTTTAAATCTCTTGCCCCAAATGTTATATTTGGGCTTGTTGGGTAAGTGTAAGATGACATTATATAATTCTCCCTTGGAGTGCTTGTATGTTTATTTCTTGTATGCTAACTGAACTTCCTATTACATTAGAAGTAAGACCAATAGATATGTTTCGACCACTTCCCCACACGTTATACTTTAATTCAGTAAGTTCGTCAGGGACACCATATTCACCTATTCTTGCGTTATTTTGTGGACCCGGAGGAGTAGGTCGCACCCATTCTACTGCTTCTGTTGGATTAGGTAAAGGCAACGCAGGTACGCCAACATTTGCATCATAAGGCGTCCAGTTGCTTGGAACTGCACTAGAAACTATATTTTTTTGAATAGAGTTAGTAGTATTCTGTGCAAAATTAAATCCCCAATTAAGGGTTAAAGTGCCTGATAAACCACCTATTATAGTAACGTCTACTTGTTTAGGAAAAAGCAAATTTACTGTAGACCCTAAATTTAAAGGGTTACTTTCATACTCCATAAGTATTTTAGTCTGAACAGCAACATTTGCTGCGTTTAAAGCAACATCTTCTGCGCCTGTGTATACGTAAACACCCCCGTTGCCTCCAAAGAAAGTTGTTCTATTTCTAGTTCGTAACCCACAGCCTACGCTTAAAATATCCCAGCGAGTTGCTCTAAACGCACCTGTCTGTAGTGGTTGCCACGTATCAAAAACGTAAGCAGAATTACTACTTCTAAAAAAACAGCAATAAAAGCTGTCTTCTTGGTGAAAAATACCTTTAATTTTTGATACTTGTTCGTTACGAATAGCTAATTGTATGTCACTGCGTATATTAGAAGATACATCATTTAAAGGCAGTGTGCTGTCCTGTAACGTCCTGTTTAAAGAACGAATACCAGACGCATCACAAAACATAAAGTCTTCTCCTGTGGGAGCTAGGCTGTCTCTAGCGAGGCATCCAATGCCTTCTATTGTATCTGCAAGACGTAAACTGTTTATTACATCACTTGTAGTAGTATAGACTAAAATGTTGTTCTCACCAAAAATAACTAAAAAGTTATTGTGTGCGGTGATAGCTGTTATTTTTCCGTACCCTGAAGGCCAATATTCTGAAGTCTGCAAAGAACCTGAGCCGCCTGCGTTCCACACGGTTCCGTCTAAGATACTAGACCAGGAAACTGAAGTAGGATTATTGCCAAAATCAGAAAACCAAAGGCGTCCATACGCTGCGTGAACACAATTAGGATTACCGTCAGCACCCGCAATACCCGTTGTGTCAACTTCTGCCCATGTTCCTGAGTATACAAGAGGCGCTTGTCCTTCTTGTACAAAATACATTTTATCGTTTAGCTGTGCCATCTGCCAATTATCACCACCAATAGTGTAACCCGCTGGAAGTACAGTCGCTTGGTCTACTAACTCAAAAGGAGTAACTGTTTGTTGAATAAATATTTTGTTGTTACCGCAGGCAAATAGTGTAGATACACCAGTGTCTTCTTTAATAAACTCGCCCATTACAGCAATAGAAGAAGTCCCTAGCACATTAGGATTTGTTGTTAAATACTTAAATCCTCTACGACTAGACAACCTTCCTAATTTATCTACTGTACAATTATTCGCAACAGCACAAAAACTAGGGTCTGACATAAGAGGGGAACTTTCAGTATTTAAACCTGCAAAACCCGGAGAAGGTAAAGGAATATTTACTTGTTGTTGAGGCATTAAGCAAACCTCACGTTTGTGTTGTAGTCTTGGTCATTTGCGTACCAATTTAATTCGTTAGCATATAAGGTGCTGTCTTGTGCAATAGCATCACTAAGGTGCCTATCAGCAGTCATAAACAGTTCTGAAGTAGGTGCCCCACCCACCTCCCCGCGCTCACGGGAGGCAAGCGCAGTGGCAAGAGTAAAAACGGGAAGTGAGGGGACTAAAATTCTATCAGTAGCATTTACTAATGGTGCTTGATGGCTTGTTCTATCAATACCAAGACCCCAAGCTGCTGTAGAGACTCCACCTACAACGCTGTTAGCAGGAACAGGGGGCCATATTGTAAGTTCAAGAGAACCCTCTAAATTGTAATTAGTTCCTCCTACTGGTCTTGGACCGTTTGTTTCACCTCTAATTGCGTATTGACTAGGACGGCCAGTAATTGATGGGGTAGGAATTTGATACCTAGAAGACATAGCCCCAGTAGTAATCCAAGACATATCACTAACAGCTTGTGTTTTGTCTTGTACACGGCTAGTTCCATCAGTTTTTAAAGGAAAAGAGTATACACGTTTAATGATGTAGTGACTATCTATAGAGTTAGGGAGAGCTACTGTATTTCCTTCGTAATACTGCTGTACAACACCTGCGGGATTTAAGTTATTAGTATTAGTATCATCAAGTATAACAGAATCTGTGCCTCGTAAAGCACCCCACTGCCACGCATCTTCTACTCTATCTTTAGCGTCATTTACCGCACTACCTATAAAAGCCCAGTAAGGATTAGCTGCACCCGTAAGCTGTTCAGCCGTAATCTGTTCTTCTCTAAGTCGAACTAATACGCTATTTATTAATTGTAGATATGTCATTTGTTAGTTCCTGTTGTTATACATTACGGATTTTTTCTCTTCGCGCATCGTCTTCGTAAGTCTGCTTAAGGTACTTGCCAGAGTCTTTTTGTACTGCCCCAACAATGTCACCAGCAATTGCTTCTTTTTGTTCCCGCAACACTGCCATGCGTTTCTGAACAGAAGCTAAGTCTCCTTCAGACAAAGAAATAATTTGAGTAATTCTAGCTAAACGCCACAACTCTTTATCAATCATGTAGTTGTCTTGTTCTACTTTTTGTTGTTTTCCTCCTCCTCCTCCTCCTCCTCCGGGTGGTGGCGGTGGCGGTGGTAGTACAGGCGGCACTTCAGGGTTATATTTATTAATTACATTAGGACCTTCAGGTATTACATTAGGACCTTCAGGTATTACATTAGGACCTTCAGCCGCTGCCGTTTCTTCTTCAGAAAGTTGATTAATAACTTCTTGTACTTCCGCAGAATTTAAGTCTTCTGGGCCTTCCTCACCAAATACACTGTCAAGAGCATTAGTTGCGCCCTCCTGACTATTATACCCAGCAGCTTCGTCAAGAAAATTTGAATTGGGAGGTGGGCCACCAGGTAAACCAGCAGCTTCTAGGACCTCTTGCTCGTTTTTTCTCGTTGTCTCTCCTGTAAGTGCCTCTACAGCGGTAGTTATACCCAATGCGTCTTGAAACCAGCCTGATAGACCGCCGTTTGTGGGGTCAGGTATTACATTTCCGTCATCGTCTAAAATCTGTGTCCCCGTGTCGCGGGCTTCTGCTGCATCTATTTTGTCTGTTTCATTTCCTGTAAACGATGCCGCTTGGTAAGCGTCTGGCCCCGACCACTTGTCAGGGCGTCCAGAATGCCAAGATTCCCCCGACGGCGCATCCGAGCTACTATTTGCGATGGCTGGGGTTGCTGCTGTTTGACTGTATTGATTGCCTATGTTTCCCGCAATATCAATACCGCCAAAACCCCCTGTGCCTGAAGGGTCCCTAGGGTTTGTAGTCCAAATCCCAGTCATATCCGCTTCAGTTCCTCTGTCACTAAATATGTCAAAGAAACGCTCATCGTATCTTGTTGCTTCACCAGCATTTTCCCCGAAAGCAAACTTTAAAGCCATAGGCGCTAAAGCATCTAGTCCTACGTCCTGTAAAAACTCAAAGGTGTTGCCTAAGTAATCAGTAGGCATATAAGGAATATCTAAACCAGTTGCTTGAGCTAAAGCGCCGTTAGGCCCTAAAAACCCTCTGAAGTCAGTTGTGTTTAGTAGCTCCTTTCCTTTGTCTGTAAGCCCTTCTACCCATTCAACGCCATTGTAGGGGCCAGCGCCAGTCCACTCCCCCCAGCCTTCGTGCGCACCGTCTATACGAGCAGCGCCGGTACTCCATTCGTCAGTTCCTTGTAGTCCTGTTTTTCTTGTTTGGTAAGAGTCTTGAAATAAATCTGAAACTGCACCTTTGCCTAATCCCACGGCACCAGATGTAAGTGCCTGTGATAAATCAACACTACCATCTGTTATGAACTGACCAGCAGCGTCACCAATAGCGCCCCTAGAGAAATCACCTACAAAGTTATCGAACTTAACAGGGTTTTGAATTCCTGTTCCTAACATGCCGTAAGTGTCTGGAGCTGGGGGACCCATTATATCTGGACCAGTTGGTGTATACGTCAAAGCACCACCTGTACCTCCTAGTAAAGCACCCCTACCCACTTGTCCCCAATCTATATCGCCGCCAATCGCTTGGTTTGTAAAGGCACTAGCAGCTCCAGAAACAGTCCCCTCAAGTATATTACCCTGTAAACCACCACCATACGCGTCTGCTCCTGGAAGCAAACCGTTATTAACGTAAGCAGAAGCAGAGGCTTTTGCAATTTCTCCAAGGTCAAAATTACCGTCCCCGTATGTTGCTTGTGTTGTTGCTGTAGACAGACCAGCAGCAGCTACAGGGCCTACAAGCGGAGTCAAAAAGGCAGTCTGTGCCGCTGACATTACAGCAGGCATAACTTGGTCAAAGAATGCATCAGTATCTGGACCCTGCTTGCTCTGTTTTACGTACTTCTGATACTCTCCTTTTTTTGAACCACCTGATTTGTGATAGTATCCACCGTGTCCGTCAAACTTTAATTTGTTACCTTCCGCGTCTGTGCCTAAGTCTGGTCGGTTGTCTCCAAACCCTGTATTTAAAACGTATATTGCATCGCCGTCTTGATATACAGGCATTTTACCTTGTTGCGTATACTGTGTATTTACAAAGTCATGTTGGACGGCTCGCGTGTCGGTGTTAGAGCCTTTCAGCGAACTGCCGCCACTCATAAAACCACCGTTGCCGCCCAGCTTTCCGGTTCTACCACCAAACGCATCAAGATTGTCTTCAATACCAAGACTATCCATATAGCTATACACATCGTCAGTGCTAGTAAAAGCAGGGCCGGAGTAATTGGTTAGTGAACTACGATTTTTGTCTTCTGTTTGTGTAAACGCACTATCATTATTTTTTAACAACTTTACAAAAAAGTTAGGGTCTTTTTTAAGTATTTCCTGTGTTTGTTCCGGTGTTAAATTAGAATAAAAACCGCTATTTAAAGTTGGAAGGTTACCTTCTAACGCAGTGGCCCAATTAGCATCAGACCATTTACTTGTGTCAGCGTAAGGACTGGGGGCAGAAGCCTGCATCCCATTATTAGAAGCGTTAGTCTGCATCATACCTTGCTGATTAGACAAGGCTTGTTCTTGCATAGCCTGTTTCATCATAGCGGCTTTTATTGCCTGCTCCTGCGAAGATGATATTGTACCCTGTTGGTTAGTAGTTTTAGCATTTAACCACTCTTGCGCTGCGCCCATTTGGTTGGGGTTTATTTTGTCTATGTCTACGTTCATACCTAGGCGGTGTGCGTCTCGCTCTAGGTTACTCATATCTGCCCAAGTTTTTCCAGTAACAGTAGAAACGTTACTCTTTGTACTCTGTTGGTTAAGAGCAGGAGTCTGCATCATGCCTTGTTGATTAGACAATGCTTGTTTTTGCATAGCCTGTTTCATCATAGCGGCTTTTATTGCTTGCTCTTGCTCAGGTGATATTGTACCCTGTTGGTTAGTAGCTAGATTATTTAAGCCTCCCAAGTTAAACTGTGTTCCTTGTGAAAACATTATACAACCCCTACTTTGTTAATTAATGTAATGCTCATGCTTCTAACGCCTCAACACGCGCTGTAAGCTCCTGAATTGCTTTAACTAGCACTGGGATTACATCGGTGTAGCGCAGACTCAATGTATCATCGTCTTCGCTTCTTTTATTAACCGCACAAGGAAGAACTGCTTGTACGTCTTGAGCAATTAAACCCACTTGTTCTACGTTACTTGGGTCTTCTTTCATTGTGTAGTAAACAGTGCGTAAATTAGAAAGCAGTGTTGTTGCGTCTTCTACTGTACCTGTTATGTTTTTTACTCTTTCGTCACTAATGCTACTCCATGACTGTGCGCCAGAAACTAATTTTACTCCGTTAAAAGGTGAAAATGGTGTTATAAATTCAATATCTGGTGTAGTGCTAGCGCCAAAAGAGCGCAAAATAAATCCTGTGTTCGTTCCTGAGTAATCGGCAAAATTTATTTGTCCTCCGGAGGTCGTTGGGGTGGTGCTTGAAGTTTGTCTTTTAAGCAACAACCTACCCTCATTAATAGTAAAACCGAATACTGCTGGCCTAAAAATTATATTTGTATTGTTCGGGACCGCCCCCTGAGCAAGTTCAATTGAAGCGTTAAGCCCTGAGTTGGCCTGAGTATGTGTGACTTTCCAATCACCTGTGGTTGCATTGGTAGTCATTGTATTTAGGGGGGTTGTGGTAGTGATTGAGCCATTGCTGCCGTAAACTGTGCTACACGCAGTAGCAACCGCAGGTAGTCCAGTTGCATTCACCTGCGCCCCGCCTGCGATAGTTATTGTTCCGTTAGCAGATAAAAATATTCTTTTAGTAGGCACTGCAAAAAGGTTAGCTCTTGAGTACAAACCTGTGTTCGCCCCCAACAGAACCATTTCATCTACAACGGCATTTGGCGTCAGAGAACCATCCCCACCATTTGAAATGAGGTGTGTGTTTAAACCAATCAACCCTGCTTTATCAGACAACACAGTGCTGTCATTTATTACATTGCCAAACTGTATTGCGGGTATAGCAACACCGAGCTGTATGTTAGCTTTAAGCACCTCACTGTTTGCTACATAACCCCCTACAACGCTTACATCGTTTTGTATAGTTAGGTTTGGAAAAGCCAAGCCTATCGGTCCCAACTGGCCTGTGTTTATTTGTAAAGTGTCTCCAATTAGCGAATTGGTAGTTGCTTCAAGAGTGGTAAACTTTCCTGTAGATGCAGTAGACGCGCCTATTGTGGTTCCGTTTATTGTACCTGTTACAAATGTCACGGCTTGAGTTGCTTCAAGGGTTGTGAACTTTCCTGTAGATGCAGCAGACGCGCCTATTGTGGTTCCGTTTATTGTACCTGTTACAAGTGTTGCGCCTCCAGTAAAAGTGTTCGTCCCTGTCCAAGTGTTGTCTAGCGGAAGAAGATTATCGCTTAGAGTAATAACACCACCAACAGCAGACCCTACAAAAAGTTTCCCGTCTGTAGTATTTACAGCTAATTCTCCTACCTCTAAAGACGCAGGTGTTCCTGCTGCTGCGTTTTTTGTTTTGATTACAACGGGCATACAATAAACTCCTTATGGTGCAGTTATAGTCATAGCAGTAAGAATAAACTGGTTTGTAGGCGTAAACCCAGAACGTTGTAGAGATATTGGTCCAAAAACATCCGGCGCTGCTGAAATTGCTGCTCTAATTCCTGTGCTGCCACTAGCATTTTTAGCTTGTATTAAATCTACAAGCATTTGAACTATTTCATCTTGCGTAACGTTTCTTGGTATAGTGACTGTTACTGTGTCGGACTCAGTAGATGGGTCACTGTTGTTTGTAACGTCAATTTTTAATGTTGTTCCTTTTGCCCAAACTCCTGTAGGCGCTAAACCAACTAAATGAAAGAAAGCTATTGAGGTAGAAGGGAGTGTTCCGCCACCTGCAAGGGGAACAGCAGCAGTAAGCACCATAGGTGCGGGGCCTTGCCTAGACACGTAAGTAGGGACAGTTGATGCGCTCCCCCCAGATGGGATATGAATGTAAGGCGAAGTAACTGAATTTACGTAGGCTGTGTCTGCGTAAGCTACTGTCCCTCTAGGGTTGCCATGCCATGTGTTTTGTGTAGTTAAAGTAGCCATGTTTAAAT
>TARA_B110000483_G_scaffold166932_1_pt1 | contig 12515 bp, 10 predicted proteins | sample TARA_B110000483 | Tara Oceans TARA_B110000483 (sample SAMEA4398176) | marine metagenome | biome: Polar Biome; feature: [SRF] surface water layer (ENVO:00010504); material: water (ENVO:00002006), including particulate matter (ENVO:01000060) such as... | depth 5 m
TCAAGATTAAACTTTCCTTCAAAATCAGTAATACCACCATATAAAATTTTAGTGTTTTTTGAGTTTGATATACTTACTGTAGCATATTCTAATGGAGTTTTGGAATCTGAGTCAATTACTAGTCCAGATATATTTATATTATTTTGCTGAGCATTTCCTAGAAATGAGATAAAACCAATAACCAAAAAAAATTTTTTCATTTAAAATTATTTGTTACTCTAAAATTGTTTGAGTTTTATATACAGACAATCAATAGGAAGAAAGGTTTAGTTTGAAATACAATTAAAATCTTTTGTGTTGGTATAGCTATTATATCCTTTGAGTTTGACATAAAAACAGGTCTTTTAATTAAATTTCAATTCCTATTTCTTTTAAATCGGATTTCAGTTGACTTGGAGATTTGAATTGAATACTCTTTATTCCACATTTTATAGCTCCTTCTATATTTGATAATCTATCGTCAATAAAAAGGCATTCAGAAGAATTTAATTCATATTTATTTAGAGTATATTGATATATTTCTTGATGAGGTTTCAGCATTTTTATTTCTCCTGACACAACAATTCCTTCAAATAATTCAAGAAATTTATATTTTTTTATTGCAACTGGAAAAGTTTCAGCACTCCAATTAGTAAGAGCAATTAACTTATAATTTTTATTTTTTAATTTATACAAAATTTCAACTGTCCCAGAAATTTCGTCTTTAAGCATCTCCTCCCATCTCCCATAAAACATTCTTATTAATCTTTCGTAATCAGGAAAAAGCTTTATTCTTTCTTCTGTTGCTTCCTTCATTAACTTACCTCCGTCTTGCTCTTCATTCCAACTAGAAGTACAAACATTATCAAAAAACCATTTCATTTTTCTTCTATCACCTTTAAATTCTTTCAAATAAACGTATTCAGGGTTCCAATCCACTAATACTCCACCTAAATCAAAAATTATTGTTTTCATAATTAATTTGACATTAAAAAAGCTTTTAAAAATGGGTTTAAACCACCATTTAGAACTTCATCTACATTGTTAGTTTCATGACCAGTTCTAACGTCTTTAATCAGTTTATAAGGGTGAAGTACGTAATTTCTTATTTGAGATCCCCACTCAATTTTCATTTTACTAGATTCAATTTTTTCTCTTTCAATCATTTTTTCTTTTAATTGAATTTCATACAATTGAGACTTAAGTAATTTTAGAGCTTTTTCTTTATTTTCTAATTGAGATCTAGTTTCTGAGTTTTCAATGACAATACCTGAGGGTCCATGTCTCAACCTGACTGCAGTCTCAACTTTGTTAACGTTTTGCCCTCCAGCTCCACTAGAGCGCATGGTTTCCCATGAAATATCAGATGGATTAATATTTATTTCTATTGTATCATCTACAAGAGGATAAGCATACACAGAAGCAAAAGACGTATGTCTTTTTGCATTACTGTCAAAAGGGGAAATCCTAACCAATCTATGAACTCCATTTTCTCCTTTCAACCAACCAAAACCATACTCTCCATCAATCTCTAGTGTGACAGATTTTATTCCCGTTACATCTCCTTGTTGAAGATCTAATTCCTTTAATTTATAATTGTTTTTTTCAGCCCACATTATATACATTCTCATTAGCATATAAGCCCAGTCACAGCTCTCAGTACCACCTGCTCCTGCAGTAATTTGAATAACCACACTCATTTCATCTCCTTCGTTTGAGAGCATGTTTTTAAATTCAATTTTTTCAATGTGATCTGAACATAAAATAAAATGGGAATTAAGCTCCTTTTCAGATGTTTCGCCATCTTTAAAATATTCAAAAAGAACTTCTAAATCTTCAGTTAAAGATTTTGCTTTTTCATAATCTTTAACCCATTGTTTAAGTGACTGAAGCTCTTTCATTATAATTTGAGCTTTTTTAGAATCGTTCCAAAAATCAGGATCTAAGGTAATTTCTTCTTTATTAGTAATTTCAATATTTTTTGTTTCTACGTCAAAGATATCTCCTTAACGCCTTTGTGCGTTCAAGAAGATTCTTAATTTGATCAATAGTAATCATTCTGAAAAATATTCTTCAAAAATACATTATAAAAACACTAAATATTCACTTAATTAATTTTTATATTTAAATAAAATTGATTTAACTATGAATTATAGGTTAATGTTTACCCTGCTCTTATTTTTATTAATAACTCAAATTAAATCTCAGGAAATTCAGAGTGAAAAGAAAAGTTTTTCAGGATTTTTTAATTTTAGTTATTCAGAATCAAACGATAAAATTTTTCTTGAAGTAAACAAGATTAATAAAGAGTTTTTATACGTGAGTTCTTTAACAACAGGTCTTGGATCAAATGATATAGGTTTGGACAGAGGTCAATTAGGTGATCAGCGAATCGTTAAATTTAAAAAATATGGCAACAAATTATTGCTAATTCAGCCTAATCAAAAATTTAAAGCAATTTCTGAAAATAATTTAGAAAGAGCGAGTGTAGAAGAAGCTTTTGCTAAATCAGTAATTTTTGGTTTTGAAATTGTAGAATTTGATCAAGATTATTATTTGATAGACTTTACTCCGTTTTTAATGCAAGATTCACATGGAGTTTCAAATAGATTAAAAAATTTAGATCAAGGTTCATATATTTTAGATTTAACAAAAAGTGCTTTAAATATTGAAAGAACTAAGGCTTTTCCAAAAAATGTTGAATTTGAAGCATTGTTAACATTTAAAAACTCTGGTGATTACGGAAAGATGATTTCAAGTGTTTCACCTGATCCATCAATAATAAGTGTAATTCAGCATCATTCATTTATTGAGTTACCAGATGACAATTATAAACCAAGAAAATTTGATTCAAGAAGTGGGGGAATTCCTATTTCTTACATGGATTATGCTTCTCCGGTTCATGAATCAATAACTAAGAGATTATTGATAAGACATCGACTTGAAAAGTTAAATCCAAATTTAGATTCTAGTGAAGTTAAAAAGCCAATCGTTTATTATTTAGACCCTGGCACGCCTGAGCCAGTTAGATCTGCGTTATTAGATGGTGCAGGTTGGTGGAATGAAGCTTTTGAAAGCATAGGATATAAAAATGCATTTCAAGTCAAAATTCTTCCGGAAAATGCAGACCCAATGGATTGTCGTTATAATGTAATTCAGTGGGTTCATAGATCTACACGAGGATGGAGTTATGGTGCTAGTGTTGTTGACCCCAGAACTGGAGAGATAATTAAAGGACATGTGAGTTTAGGGAGTTTAAGAATTAGACAAGATTTTTTAATAGCTCAAGCATTGATTAACAAGCCTTTTAAAAATGATAACAACAATTATAAACCTATGCTTGATATGGCTCTATCGAGAATTAGACAATTAAGTGCTCACGAGGTAGGTCATACTCTAGGTTTTGCTCATAATTTTGTTTCAAGCACTAACGATAGAGCTTCTGTCATGGACTACCCACATCCTCTAATTTCTATAAATAATGATCAAATTGATTTATCTAATGCTTATTCTAAAGGAATTGGTGAATGGGATAAAGTGAGTGTCGCTTATAGTTATTCTGAATTTGATCCAATTGATGAAAAAAATAAATTAGAAAAGATCTTAAAGCAAGCTAATTTAAAAGGATTAAGATTTATTACGGACAATGATGCTAGACCTCAAGGTGGTGCTCATGTCTCAGCTCATTTATGGGATAACGGAAAAGATGTTGTTTCTGGTTTAGACGAAATTTTTAAAGTAAGAGATAAAGCAATAAAAGATTTTTCTAAATTTAATATTAAGAGTTTTGAGCCTTATTCAGTTCTTGAAGATATTTTTGCGCCTTTATACTTTATGCATAGATATCAGACAGAAGCTGCAATTAAATTAATAGGAGGTTTGGATTATAATTATGCTACAAGAGGAGATGGGCAATTAATAGTTCAAGGTTTAAATTTAGAAACACAAAACAAGGCTTTAAAATCAGTTTTAAAGTCTTTAGATGCTAACAATCTTGCAATTCCAAGAGATAAATTAAAATTATTTCCTCCTAGAGCTTTTGGATTTTCTAGAACGAGAGAATCTTTTAACGGAAAAACAGGCGTTTCCTTTGACCCATTTAGTGCAGCTTCAACGGCAAGTGACATGACTCTTTCGCTTTTATTTAACCCGGAAAGATTAAACAGAGTTATGGTCCAGCATAGTTTAGATAGTTCAAAAATGAGTGTTAGGTATTTATTAAATAGTTTGATCTCTAATTCTTTTAAAATCACACATAAGGATCCTTATATTAGTCAGGTCCAGCATATTATTAATAGTAATTTATTAATTTATTTATTGAATTTATCCCAAGATAATAATGTTTACATGCAACTCCATTATGAAGCTAAAATTGCTCTTGAAGAAGTTGAGAAACTGATCTTAAAGACAAAAAAAACAAATACTTATTATGAGGAATATTTATATATAATAAAAAACTTTAAAGACTTGCCAGGAATGTATAAAACAAATAGCTCTCCAAAAATTCCTGACGGATCTCCAATAGGAATTAATAACTGTTCTTTAAATTAACAAACATGATGATTAACTTGATAAGTGATACTGTAACAAAGCCCTGTGAGAATATGCTTAAAGCTATGATTAATGCTAAAGTGGGTGATGATGTTTTTAAGGAAGACCCTACTGTCAATAAATTAGAAGAAATGATTGCTCAAATGTTTGGAATGGAATCTGCTTTGTTTTTCCCATCAGGCACTATGGCTAATCAAACTGCTATAAAAATACATACTAACCCTGGGGATCAGCTTATATGTGATAAATATGCACATGTATATAATTATGAAGGTGGAGGAGTTAGTTTTAATAGTGGGGTATCTTGTAAATTAATTGATGGAGAAAGAGGAATGTTTACAAATAAACAGGTTTTAGAATCAATCAACCCACCAGATTTTTACCATAGTCCAAAAACATCTTTAGTTTGTGTAGAAAATACTACCAATAAAGGAGGAGGTGCATGTTGGGATTTAGAAGAACTTAAGAAAATAAAAAAAACCTGTAACGATAATAATTTGTCATTTCATTTAGACGGTGCGCGTATTTGGAATGCTCTAGTTAGAACTAACAAAAAACCCAAAGATTTCGGGTCAATATTTAATTCTATTTCGGTTTGCCTTAGTAAAGGCTTAGGTTGCCCATCAGGTTCAATGTTAATTGGCTCAAAAGAATTTATAAATAAAGCTATTAGAATAAGAAAAATATTAGGGGGAGGAATGAGGCAAGTTGGATACTTAGCAGCTTGTGGCATATATGCTTTGGAAAACAATATAAAAAGATTAAATACAGATCACTTAAAAGCTAAAGAGATTGAGTATGTTTTATCTTGTATATCAATTGTTAAAAAAGTTGAAAAGGTTGAAACTAATATTGTAATTTTTGAGACTGAAGCTAATGTTAGTTCAGAACTTTTTTTAAATATGTTAAATAAAAATGGGGTTAAGTTAATATCGATGGGAGATAATAAACTTAGGCTTGTAACTCATTTAGATTATTCTGACGAAATGCATAAATCATTTTTAAAAATTTTAAATGATTTAAAGTTTTAATTTATGATTAAATATTCTAGACTTTTAATAGTATGTATTATGTTTGCGTTTTCTTGCAATAACAATATGAAACAACCATTTGATAGTTCAATCGTCCTCCCAAAAGCAGATAAAATTCCTATTTCATTTAAGAAGCATGATGACTTAAGAGTCGATAATTATTATTGGTTGAACGAAAAGGAAAACCCTGAAGTTATTGATTATTTAGAAAGAGAAAACGATTATTACAATAAGATGACTGCTCATACTATAGATTTTCAAGGTGAATTATTTAAAGAAATTAAAAGTAAGATCAAAGAAGACGATGAATCTGTTCCTTATTTTATAAATGGTTATTGGTATGTAACTAAATATAAAAAAGACAAAGACTATCCAGTTTATATTAGAAGAAAAGATTCAATTAGCGCTAAAGATGAAGTTTTATTTAACTGTAATGAATTAGCCAAGGACCACGAATATTTTAATTTATCAAATATTCAAATCAGTCCAAACAATAAACTTGCTGCCTATAGTTTTGATACGGTTTCTAGAAGATTATATACTATAAAAATAAAAAATTTAGAAACTGGCGAAATTTTTAAAGAAGAAATTAATAATTCATCAGGAAGTTTTGCTTGGGCTAATGATAATTCATCTTTATTTTACACAAATAGAGATTCTAAAACCTTAAGAAACGATAAAATTTTTAAACATGAGTTAGAGACTAACTCTATTGATGATGAATTGGTTTATCATGAAAAAGATAAAACTTTTTACACAAACGTCTCAAGGACAAAATCTAATAAATTTGTTGTTATATCTTCATTTAGTACTCTTACATCAGAGTTTCAGTTTGTTGATGCTGATAATCCTAATGACGATTTTAAACTATTTAGTAAACGTATTAAAGGAGTTGAATATAGTGTTAGTCACTTTGGAGATTATTTTTATATAATTACCAATAGAGATAATGCCAAGAACTACAAACTGATGAAAACTTCTTTACTTCATACTGAATTCGATAACTGGGAAAGCGTGATAAATCATAGGGAAGATGTTTTAATTGAAGGTATTGATATTTTTAAGGATTACTTAGTAGTTAGTGAAAGAGTTAAAGGGTTAAGTAGAATTAATGTTAAAAGATGGGATAAGACAGAAAATTATTTTATAAACTTCAATAGTGATACCTATACAGCTTATACTACATCAAATATTGATTTTAATACCAACAAACTTAGATATGTTTATAATTCTATGACAGAGCCATATTCAGTTATAGATTTTGATATGAAATCTAAAGAAAAAGTCACTATAAAAGAACATTTAGTTGTCGACGAAAATTTCAACAAAGACAATTATGTTTCAGAAAGAACTTGGGCTAAAGCTGCTGATGGAGTGAGGATTCCTATATCTTTAGTTTATAAAAAGGGGCTTATTAAGGACGGATCTAATCCCTTGTTAATTTATGGTTATGGCTCATATGGCAATACTATTGACCCTTCTTTTTCAATAAGTAGACTTAGTCTTTTAGATCGTGGTTTTATATACGCTATTGCACACGTAAGAGGGAGTGAATACTTAGGTAGGGACTGGTATGAAGATGGTAAACTTTTTAATAAATTAAATACATTTACTGATTTTGTTGATTGTACAAAACACCTTATTTCTGAAGGCTTTACAACTCCAAAACATACTTATGCATACGGCGGATCTGCAGGAGGACTTTTGATGGGTGCAGTTATAAATTTAGCGCCTGAACTATATAATGGAGTTATTGCGGCAGTTCCTTTTGTAGATGTAGTAACAACTATGTTAGATGAAACTATTCCTTTAACTACTAGTGAGTACGATGAGTGGGGAAATCCTAATGATAAAAGTTATTATAAATATATGATGTCTTATTCTCCTTATGATAATGTAAAAAAAATTAACTACCCTAATCTATTAGTAACCACTGGTTTACATGATTCACAGGTTCAGTATTGGGAACCTGCCAAATGGGTGGCTAAATTAAGAGAATTAAAAACTGATAAAAATAATTTATTTTTAAATACAGATATGGATACGGGTCATGGAGGCTCCTCAGGGAGGTTTGAAGCATTAAAAGATTTGGCAAAAGAATATGCTTTTTTACTTGATTTAGAAAACATTTATAAATAAATTTATTTTGTTCTATTAATTTTTTTTAAGTAATTTGTACACTTCAATTCAAGTTGAAAATATTAAATGAAAGGAAAAATAAAAGCTTATAATAATATACTTGAATTAATTGGAAATACTCCGTTAATTAAGCTTAATGAAATTGTTAAAGATATTCCTGGTAATTTTTATGCAAAATTAGAGGCATTTAACCCTGGGCATTCTAATAAAGACCGTATAGCTCTTCATGTTTTAGAATCAGCAGAAAAAAAAGGTCTTATAAGTCAAGGAACTACTATTATTGAAACTACATCTGGAAATACTGGTTTTAGTTTAGCTATGGTTAGTATAGTCAAAGGATATAATTGTATTTTAGCAGTAACTTCAAAATCATCCCCCGATAAAATAGCAATGCTAAAGTCAATGGGTGCTAAAGTTTATGTTTGTCCAGCTCATGTAAGCTCTGACGATGAAAGGTCTTATTATCAAGTTGCAAAAAGACTTCACGAAGAAATTAAAGGTTCCTTCTACATCAATCAATATTTTAATAAATTAAATATAGAAGCTCATTATAAAACTACAGGACCTGAAATTTGGAAACAAACAGCAGGAAAGATTACTCACCTTGTTGCAAGTAGTGGAACTGGGGGAACTATTTCAGGAATTGGACAGTATTTAAAAAACAAAAATCCTAAAATTAAAATCATTGGAGTAGATGCATATGGGTCTGTTTTAAAAAAATATCATGAAACAAAAGAATTTGATGAAGATGAGATATATCCTTATAGAATTGAAGGGCTTGGAAAAAATTTAATTCCATCAGCAACAGATTTTGATGTTATTGATTTTTTTGAAAAAGTTGACGATGAACAAAGCGCTCACTCTTCACGTGAAATAGCTTTTAAAGAAGGTATGTTTGTGGGCTATACATCTGGTGCTGCTGTTCAAGCAGTTAAACAATTATCAAAACAAAATATTTTTTCTAAGGATAGTAATGTTGTTATGATATTTTGTGATCATGGTTCAAGATATATGAGCAAAATATATTCTGATAAATGGATGATTGATCAAGGTTTCTTTGACTCTGAAAAAACTGATTTAGAAAAACCAGTTGAATACATAAAATAATCATTATTTTTACACATTACTTTTACTGCTATATTAATGAATGATTTATTCGATAAAATAAAAACAAACAAGGGACCTTTAGGTAAATATGCTAAAGTTGCCGAAGGATATTTTGCATTTCCAAAGTTAGAAGGTCCAATCGGAAATAGAATGACTTTTAATGGAAAAAATGTAATTACATGGAGTGTTAACGATTATTTAGGTTTAGCAAATCATCCGGAAATTAGAGAAGTAGATGCTGAAGCTTCAAAGAAGTATGGCTCAGCCTATCCTATGGGAGCTAGGTTAATGTCTGGACATACTGAATTACATGAGCAACTCGAGTGTGAATTAGCTGAGTTTGTTTCTAAAGAAAAAGCATATCTATTAAATTTTGGTTATCAAGGGATATTATCTACAATAGATTCTTTAGTTTCTAAAAATGATGTTATTGTTTATGATATTGATTCGCATGCGTGTATTGTTGATGGTGTGAGATTACATATAGGTAAGAGGTTTACATATCAACACAATGATATGGAAAGCCTTAAAACTAATTTAGAGAGAGCAACAAAAATTGCTAAAAAAACTGGCGGCGGTATTCTTGTTATTTCTGAAGGCGTTTTCGGTATGAGAGGAGAACAAGGTAGAATTAAAGAAATAGCTGCTCTTAAGGATCAGTTTAGATTTAGATTATTGGTTGATGATGCTCATGGTTTTGGAACTTTAGGGTCAACTGGTGCTGGTGCTGGTGAAGAACAAGGTATTCAAAGTCAAATAGATGTTTATTTCGCTACGTTTGCCAAGTCCATGGCAAGTACAGGCGCTTTTATAGCTAGTGACACTATGATTATTGACTATTTAAAGTACAATATGAGATCTCAAGTGTTTGCTAAGTCTTTACAAATGCAATTGGTGGTTGGCGTTTTAAAAAGATTAGACATGCTTAGAACTATGCCTGAATTAAGGACTAAGTTATGGTCAAATGTAAAGGCTTTACAGGGTGGCTTAAATAAACAAAATTTTGATTTAGGCAATACACAAAGTTGTGTTACCCCAATTTTTTTAAAAGGCTCATTTTATGAAGCAATGGTTATGGTTAAAGAGTTAAGAGAGAAGTATTTTGTTTTCTGCTCTATTGTAGTTTATCCCGTAATTCCCAAAGGCTTAATTTTATTAAGATTGATTCCAACGACTTCTCATGAGATGGTTGATATTGATGAAACATTATTTGCTTTTTCTAAAATAAGATCAAAGCTTTATGATGGTACTTACAAGAAAATAGCTGAAAAATTAAATTTATCTCAAATATAATTATTCTTTATATTATCTTGTTTAAGATCAATATTTCATAAAACTCTACTTATAATCAAAAAAAACCTTAATTTTGAAGACAAATCGGCGTGATGACTCCAAAAAAAATACTGAACGCTAATGAATTATCAACAATACTTCATCGCCTTTGTTTTCAATTAATTGAAGATCATAATGATTTTTCAGAAACTGTTTTAGTAGGTATTCAACCTAGAGGAGTCCAGTTAGCAAACAGGCTTTTAAAACTTTTAGCTGATAACGATAAAAATAACAAGATTGATCTTGGACTTTTAGATATTACTTTTTTTAGAGATGATTTTAGAAGAAACGAAAAGTCCTTAAAAGCCAGCGCTACAAAATTAGATTTTTCTATAGAAAACAAAACTATTATATTGATTGATGATGTTCTTTTTACGGGAAGAAGTATAAGAGCAGCTTTAGACGCTTTACAATCATATGGAAGACCTAAATCAGTACAATTATTAGCTTTAATTGACAGAAGGTTTTCAAGAGAATTACCTATTCAACCAGATTATTGTGGTATCCAAGTAGACTCGAGGTTAAATGAAAAAGTGAAGGTTAATTGGAATGAAAATGATGGAGAGGATTCTGTTTATTTAATTAAAAATAAAGAATGAGTAGTTTAAGTGTTAATCATTTATTGGGAATAAAATATTTAAATCTTAATGATTTAAAATTGATTTTTGAAACTTCTGATCACTTCAAAGAAGTTATTAATAGAAAAATTAAAAAAGTTCCATCTCTAAGAGATGTAACTATAGCTAATCTTTTTTTTGAAAACAGTACTAGAACTAAAATATCTTTCGAATTAGCTCAAAAAAGACTTTCAGCTGATGTTGTAAACTTCTCTTCATCTGGTTCATCGGTTTCTAAAGGAGAAACTTTAATAGACACAGTTAATAATATTTTATCTATGAAAGTAGATATGGTTGTCATTAGGCATTCAAGTCCTGGCGCAAGTGTTTTTCTTTCGAAAAATGTTGATTCATGTATAATAAATGCAGGTGATGGAACTCATGAACATCCTACACAAGCTCTCTTAGATGCTTATTCTTTAATAGAAAGAATAGGAGATTTAAAGGATAGAAAAATATTAATTGTTGGTGACATCTTACACTCTAGAGTTGCACTTTCAAATATTTTTACTTATCAAAAGTTAGGTGCAAAAGTGACTGTATGCGGTCCTAAATCTTTAATACCTAAACATATAGAGTCACTAAATGTAAATATTGAAACAGATTTTGTTAAAGCTTTAAATCAATGTGATGCTGTTAATATGCTCAGAATTCAGAATGAAAGAATGTCTGAACCTTATTTTCCTTCAATAAGAGAATATGTTCAACAGTTTGGCTTGAATAAGCAAATTTTAGACTCGCTAAACAAAGAAATTATAGTTATGCACCCTGGTCCAATTAATCGTGGTGTTGAAATCACCAGTGAAGTTGCTGATTCAGATCAGGCTATTATATTAAATCAAGTAGAAAATGGTGTAGCTATAAGAATGGCTGTCATGTACTTATTAGCCTCAAAGCTTTATTAATATGACAACTAAATTTGTTGATAATTGTGTTTTATTTGAAATAGAAAACAATGATAAAATTAGTGATTTAAGCATTCATTTTAAATCTGAGAAATATTTTAATTTACATTTTATAATTAATTTAAAATCAATAGCAATCATTCAATATTTAGATTTTTTAAATACTTTATCAATAAAACATAAAACTCTTAATAAATCTTTTGTAGTTATTAGTTGTCAAATTAATGGAGATCTTCATGGTTTAGAATTATCACTAGTACCTACTATTGAAGAAGCTTTAGACTTAATTCAATTAGAAGATATCGAGCGTGACTTAAATATGACATGAAATTAACTATACTTGGTTGTTTTTCCGCTTTTCCGAAAAAGAATTCTTTTACGTCATCACAATTATTAGAAATTAATGGTAAATCCTTTTTAATTGATTGTGGTGAGGGTGCACAGATTCAATTAAGAAAATTTGGTATTAAATTAAATTCAATTGAAAATATTTTTATTTCACATTTACATGGGGATCATTTTTTTGGATTACCTGGTTTAATCTCAACTTTAAGGTTAATTGGAAGAACTAAGCCATTACATATTTATGGTCCATTGGGAATTAAAAAAGCCATCACACTATTACTTAAATTGGGTGATTCTTGGACAAATTATGATTTATGCTTTCATGAATTAAGTTCAAAAGAATCTATTTTACTTATAGAAAATGAAAAATTCAAAATAGAAACTATTCCTTTAAATCATAGAATATATACTAATGGGTTTTTATTCACAGAAATCATAAATGAGCAAAAACTAATAGCTAAAAATGTAATACAATATGAAATTGATAAAACTCAATATAGAGGAATTAA
>TARA_B110000483_G_scaffold146154_1_pt1 | contig 12498 bp, 31 predicted proteins | sample TARA_B110000483 | Tara Oceans TARA_B110000483 (sample SAMEA4398176) | marine metagenome | biome: Polar Biome; feature: [SRF] surface water layer (ENVO:00010504); material: water (ENVO:00002006), including particulate matter (ENVO:01000060) such as... | depth 5 m
TGGATAATGCTTTTTTGCAGATGCTTGACGATGCACGTGGTATTGCAGGGATACCATTTAAAATCACATCAGGATACCGAAGTGTTGAACATAACCAAAAAGTTGGTGGTGTATCAAACTCCAGTCACCTTATTGGAAAAGCCTGTGATATTGCGGTGGGAAGTGGCAACAAAAGATACATTATTATTAATGCCCTTATCAAAGCAGGATTCAGTAGGTTGGGAGTTGCAAAAACTTTTATCCATTGCGACAATGACGAAACAAAACCCAATTCTATTTGGACATACTAATACAGTAGGTAATACTTTATGCCTGAAAAAAAGAAAATAAAAGATACAGTAGTAGGCAAATTCTTATTGTCTAAAATACCAAATGTTGTTTCTGCAATAGCTGACAATACAGCTGTCGGTAGTGTACTTCAAGCAATCATAGGTGGCTCCGATATGAGCGATCAAGATAAACAAGTAGCTCTTAAAAAACTTGACATAGAACGTGCTGAAATAGACGGCACAACAAGACGTTGGGTGGCAGATTCACGCTCTGGATTTTTAGCTGCTAATGTCAGACCATTAACCTTAATATTTTTAACAGTTAGTTATGTTGTTGGTTGGTATTTAAACTATCCATTAGACTCAATTACTGGTTTGCTTAGTATTGTGATTGGCGGATATTTTGGATCTCGTGGTATCGAAAAAGTATTTGGAAACTCAAAACATCAATAATGGCTAAACAAATAGTTATCAACTATAAAAAGGCTAAAATTAAACGTAAAGGAATTCATAGTAAAACCAAACATTCAGCCTTAAAATCTTCTAAGAATTACACTAAAAAATATCGTGGTCAAGGTAAATAGTGTTTATAACTCATTTGTCTATACTATTGATTATTAAAAAAAAACTAAGTAACTTTGGTGGGTAGTGGTTAAATAATTGTTTAATATTTAATATAATAAATTTTTACAAATTTTAATTTATATATAATGGAAATTGAAGAAAGAATTAGAAAAATACAAGGATATAAAACTTGGACTTTAAAAAAGAAAGTTGATGCTCTTTTAGAAATTGATGCAAACAATTATACTAATCTTGGTACAGACTCAAGCAAGACTGAAAAGAAAGAAGTGAAAGCAATAAGCAGAAAAATCTATAAGGCAATATCTTTAATAAGTCCTTTAGATGGCTATATTTTAGAATCACATATGAATGAAAAAGATTTAAGAAATCTTGTAGATGCCTAAAATTAAAAAACCAACAAGAAGTAAATTAGTTAAAAAACTTGATACAGTATTTAGTCAATGGGTAAGATTAAGCAATGCGGACAACAATAAAAATTGTATTTGTATTACTTGCAATAAGACGTTCTTTTGGAAAGAAATCCAAGCGGGCCATTTTATAAGCAGGAAACATTATAGTACACGATGGGATGAAAGAAACGTAAAACCTCAATGTCCTGGGTGCAATGTCTTCAGATATGGGGAGCAATATAAATATTCTCTTTTTTTAGGTTCAGTTGTTGCAAATGACTTATATTTGAAAAGTAAAGAAATTGTAAAGTTTACTAATTATGAACTTGAAGATATGACAAAAGATTACAGCGACAAGCTGAAAAAACTTACTTGATTTTTTTCTTGTAATATTGTTCTTTGTTTGAAAGGGGTAGCAGAAATGTTGCTCCTTTTTTTTGTTAATTATTTTTTTGTATCTTTACGATATGGAACAATTTACAAAAGCAGAACTCTATGGTAAGACTTTAGAACTGCAACACGAAAACGAACAATTAAAGAATCAATTAATTTTAAACTTAAAGAACAATGAATAAAAAAGAAACAAGTATTAACGAAAAATTGTTTAATCTTCAACAAGAGATTGGAACAATAAGTAAAGACGCAAAGAATCCGTTTTACAAATCAAAGTATTTTGATATTAATTCACTTATTAAACAACTTCAACCATTACTTAAAAAACACAGACTTTTATTATTACAACCTATTGAAGAAGATATGGTAGTAAGCAAGTTACTTTGTGTTGATGGCGGAGGTGGTGTTGTAAGTGGTTTAAAATTGCCTGAAATAACAGACCCACAGAAAATATTGGCCTGCATAACTTATTACAGACGTGGAACATTGACTTCTTTGCTTGGTTTACAATCTGAAGATGACGATGGAAATACAGCGAGTGGCAACACAGCTCAATCAAATGACAAATCTTGGTTAAATAAAGATACTTTACAATTTACAAAAGCTATTGAGTTTTTAAAACAAGGTGGAAACATTAAAGATATTGAATCAAAATATAAAATAAGTAAAACAGTTAAAGATGAGTTATCTAAACTGTAAAATTAAAAAAGTATATTACACAACCAAATATAAAAATAAATTAATCAAAATAACTATCTATGGACATTATAGGAAACATCAAACTTATTTCAGAAACTGAAGAAGGAACATCTAAAGCAGGAAAAGCTTGGGCTAAACGTCAAGTCGTTGTAACAACGGATGAAAAATACCCACAACATATTGCTATTGATTTTCTGGGAGATAAAATACTACAAGTAAATAACTTTCAAGTTGGCAACCCTGTATGTGTTTCAATTAACATTAGAGGAAACGAATACAATGGTAAATATTATAATAGTATAAATGGATGGAAAATAGCTAATCATATTGGTAGTGTTGGAAATGAAGACCAACAACCATCAAGAGAAAAAGCAGCTGACTTACCATTTTAATTTAATAGGGGTTAATAGCCCCTTTTTTTACATCTTAATGAAACAACTAAAAGAGAATGAGCCTTTTCCTGTTGACTTTTGGAATTACAAAGTTAATCACATAACAGGATATTATATTAAATCAAACAAAAACGAACAAAACAAAAAAACAATAAAAAAATACGCTAAACCACCACAAGGATTATGATAGCACAAGCAAAGAACTTACAAAGCAAGATATTAGATATTAAGTATGGAAGAATTAAACAAGGTTTAAAACTTGACATTCCAGAAATTGATGAACATTTAAGATATAAACAAGGCAATTTTAATTTGGTAATCGGTCACGCCAATTCAGGAAAAACAACCATTGTAATTTATCTGTTTGTATTATGGGCAATAAAGTATAATTTAAGATTCTTAATCTGGTCAAGTGAAAACACACCACAATCAATAGTTAGAAAGATCATAGAGTTTAAAATGGGTTTGCCAATTACTGAAGCAACAGACGAGCAAATTAATACAGCTGTTTCTTGGTGTGATAATCACTTTAAAATAATAGATGTTGAAGACTTATATACTTATAAGCAATTAATAAAAGAATCTAAACAAATAAAAGAGGCTTGGGATTATCATTGTCTTTTAATAGATCCCTATAATAGTTTAAGCAAAGACCCAACGTTACAAAAACTGGTTGGAAATTCTCACGACTATGATTATCAAGTGGCAAGTGAATTAAGACTATTGGCAAAAAAAGAAAATATTACAGTATATTTAAATGCTCACGGAGTAACGAGTGCTATGAGAGCTGTACATCAAACAGGACACGAATACGAGGGATTGCCAAAACCCTTAGGAATGGCAGATGTTGAAGGAGGCGGTAAATGGGGAAATCGAGCAGATGACACTTTATGTGTTCACAGATACACGACACATCCCACAGATTGGATGTACTCAAATATTTTAATATTAAAAGTGAAAGAGAACGAAACTGGTGGCCGTCCCACCTCGTTTGAATCTCCGATTAAGCTGAAGATGACAATAAACAATGTTGGATTTGAATACTTAGGAAAAAATCTTTTAAGTAATAAAGATGTTAAATTAAATAAAATACCGTTTTGATTATACTTATTTTTTTATTAATAGTTGCGTTTGTTTTTTTATTGATAGGCCATTTAAAAAGTGGAGAAATTATTATAAGCCCCATAAAAGGAATAATGTTTGGTTTTTTATATCACAAAGAAGAATATTTAGAGGAGGATGAGTTCACCTTACAATGTTTGTTAGGGGTAATTAGTGTTAATGTAATATGGAAAAAACCGCCAAATGGCTTAGAATAGTAGCGAAAGATCACGACAAATGGATAAAGTTAGTCAACGATCTTGGAGAATTTAATTTTGCAGAAGATATTGTGCAAGAAGCATACATTGTTTTATATAAATATACAGATGAAGAAAGTATAATTAAAAACGGTAAAGCATCAAAAGGCTATATGTTTTACACTTTACGATCGGTTTTATTTCAGTTTTATAATGCTAAAAAGAAATTAAAACGGCAAGACATAAACGACACCAATTTTTTTAATCAAATACCAGATATTGATAACTCAGAAATTGAAGAAGGTTATAATGATTTTTGTATTATGTTAGATAAAAAAGTTGATACGTTTAATTGGTATGATAAAAAGTTATGGAAGTTATATAGTCAAACAGATATGAGCATTCGAAAAATAGCTTCAGAAACTAAAATAAGCTGGGTCAGTATATTTAACAGCTTAAAAAATATTAAAAATGATCTAAGAGAAGATTTAAAAGAAGACTATGAAGATTGGAAGAATGAAGATTATGAACATTTAAAATAGAAATTATGGAAGATTACAAAGGAGACAAAAGAAGCAAAGAATATCGACAATGGAAAAAGAATCTTAAAGAAGCCAGTAATGGTCTTGGAGATAAAGTTGAGAAAGTTTTTAAAGCTACAGGAATTGATAAAGCTGCAAAATTTATATTAGGCGAAGACTGTGGATGTGATGAAAGAAAAAAGGCATTAAACACTTATTTTCCACACAGAAAGATTAATTGTTTAACTGAATATGAATACAATTATTTGGCTGATTACTTTGAGAATTCGCCAAACGTTATAAATTCAGGTAAACAAAACGATTTAATATTAATATACAACAGAGTGTTTGACGATAGAGCAAGTCCTACAAGTTGTGGAAGTTGTTTCTTGAATGGAGTACACGCTAAGTTGAAAAAAGTATTTAACGAGTATAACGATTGAAAGAAAAAGATTTATTTGAATATCTTATTGATTGCTGTTATCCTGACTTAGTAAAGGCCAAAAAAAAATTAAGTAGATGGGATTGTTATAGCCCAGAATTGAGCCATCGAATAGAATTAAAATGTCGTGGTAAACATTACGATACTCTTTTGATTGAAAAAAAGAAATTTGATGCTATGATTGTTAAGTGTAACGACAATTTGGATATTCCTTTATACATTAATTCAACACCAAAAGGCGTGTTTAAATTTAATTTGTATATTGTCAAACCTATTTGGGAAATTCAATATCATAATAAAACAACGCAATTTAAAAATAATAATAAGATCCCAAAAGAAGTTGCAATGTTAGACATTAAAGACGCAGAAATATTATAAACAATGAACAAAAAAATAAACAATATTAAAGAAGCTGAATATTATGCCAATTTTAATTCAGTAGGTGAACACATAATTAAATCAAGAAAGTTAAAACCAGAAAACAAAGCATTAAATGAAATGTATTTTTCTTGGCAAGAGATAGGCTTTTATGTACACAATCTTATAGGTAGCGAAAGACTTTACAACGATTCATTAAGTGAGTATAGAATGGATAAGATTCGTGCAATAGAACGTGCAAGAGTTGCTGAAGATAAAGTAAAAGGATTAGAACAAGAAATACAGAAGTTAAAAACAAGAATAGATGTTGGTATTTAAAATAGTATTAGGATACGGACTATTAAGAATAATAGAAGCAATGGTAGTTAAAGCAATAAAAGAAAATTATAACAATGAGTGATTCAATAAAGAAGTGGCACGAAATGCAAGAAGATAAAAACTGGACTGCTGATAGTACAGGATATACATACAACAACTTGCCAAAAGACCCAATAGTATTAAGTGTTTTAGAGAAGTATAAAGCACGTTCAAGAGATGGTATTATAAAATACGGTACAACACTATACGATAACCCTGATGGTTTTTTTAAGTTCCTGACACACCTTCAAGAGGAGTTAATGGATGCTACGCTATACATTGAGAAACTAAAACAACAGAAATGAAAGAAAGCACATTAGTTAAAATGCAATATGATTTAAAGTTAGCCCAACAAGCGTTAGTAGTTGCGTTAAATAAAATAGAAGTAATAGAAAAGAAATTAGAAAAAAGTTAATAAAATGTTTGTATGTTAAAAATAAATACTATATTTGAGTATTATTAATTAAAACAAACAAAATGAAAAAAGAAACTTTAAATCAAATAATAATAAACTTTGAAAACAATATGAAAGACTATAAATGTCCAAAGTCAATTCGTTTGCAATTAAAAGAAAATCTTATTAAAAATTTATTAGGATAGTTAAAAACAACAGGGGGCGAAAGTCCCCTTTTTAAACAAAGAACAATGGACATAGAAAAACGTACACAAAACGCATTTAAGATTGGACAGGCTTTAGGTAAAGCAAAACAAATACTTTATTATAGCACCAACGATATTAATAAAAAACAATTACAGGAATTAATCAAAACATTAAATAGCATACAACTATGATAACATTACTAAACGGTGAACATTGGGGTAAAGAAGAACTTCTTGCTAATATGTTCGATGATCAATTTTATTATGGCCACTTAGGAAAGCACGCTTTAAGTAGCTCAAGTTTAAAAACTATTCTTAAAAGTCCAAAGACTTATAGAAATGTAATTAAATATGGCGATCCTAATTCAGATAGTCCAGCACTTTCAGCTGGAAAACTTGCTCATTGGATGTTATTAGAACCACACAAGATAGATCAATTACATTTTGTAGATGCTTCGACTAAGAATACAATAAAATACAAAGAAGCAAAAGAAGATTATGGTGAAGTATTTTTAATTAAAGAACGTAAAGCATCAGAAAGATTAATTGATGCAGTATTAAGAAACGAAGCTGCATTAAAACTATTAAGTAATTCAGAATTTGAGGTTCCAGAAATTGCTATGCTTGAAGGATTACCCTTTCGTGGCAAAGCAGATATCATACAAGGAGACACCATCACAGATTTTAAAACGTCAGCAGAGCTTGGAAAATTTCGTTATTCAGCAGATAAATATGGATACGATTTGCAGGCCTATATGTATTTGAGACTCTTTAATAAAAAGAAGTTTAATTTTCTGGTCGTAGATAAAGCAAGTACCGACATAGCAATATTTGAAGCGAGTGAAAATTTTATCGAAAAAGGAAAAGAAAAGTTTTTTACAGCAGTTGAGAATTATAAATACTTTTTCGAGGATAACAATGATCTTGATCAATATGTAATGAGGGGAATACTATGAAAATAGAACTATCAAACAAAATAGTTAAAGACAGATACACCCAATATGTATGTGAAAGTTTCGATATACAAAACAGCGAAGAATCAAAAATAACTATTGAAGCTAATTTAAATTCAATACCTAAAGACTTTAATATTGGTGTTGTATATGGTGGAAGTGGATCGGGTAAAACATCTATATTAAAACACTACTTTAAAAAGCCAATAGATGAAAGTTATTTTGATAACGACAAAGCTTTAATATCAAACTTTGATTGGTTAGATCCAGATGGTGCAACACAGTTATTATCTTCAATGGGATTGTCTTCAGTTCCCACTTGGTTGAGGCCTTATAGAGTTTTGTCTAATGGAGAACAATACAGAGCCAATCTTGCTTATATTGTCGGTAAAGCCACCCAAAACGAAGTTATATTAATTGATGAATACACAAGTGTGGTTGATCGAGATGTAGCGAAAGCTATGAGCAACGCACTACAAAAGTATATAAGAAGAAGTAATAAGAAAATAGTATTGGCTTCGTGTCACTTTGATATAATGGAATGGCTTCAGCCTGATTGGATTTACTCACCACAAAAAGGTCGTCTTGAGATAGCGACACGGCTTCGGCAACGACCAGAAATTAGACTTCAGATATTTCGATGCAGATATGAAACTTGGAACTTATTCAAACAACATCATTATTTAACAGAAGATTTAAATAAAGCAAGTAAAAATTTTATAATACTTTATAATGATAAACCAGTTTGTTTTGTTGCTATATTACCAATGCCTTCTGGAACTATTCAGAATGCGTATAGAATAAGCAGAATTGTAGTATTGCCAGACTTTCAAGGTCTTGGAATAGGTATCAAAATTTTAAATATATTTGGGTCTATGTATAAAACAGATAATAAAAGTCTTTATATAAAAACAGGTAATCCATCTTTGTTTAGTGGAATGAGTAGAAACATAAATAACTGGAAATTAATAGCAAGCCAAAACGATATTGAGAAAGTTAAAAAAGCAAATCAAAGGTTTTTAGATAGAGAAAAAAATGGTGAAATTATATTTGATTTGAGAGCTGGAATGAAACTAAGTAAAGAGAGTGCAACGAAATCATATAAGTATATTGGATTAGAATCTAATGAGAACATTGATATAATTAAATTTAAAACAGAAGTATATAAAGACATAGCACAAAATCAAATTAGTATATTTGACATTATAAACAACGAACAATAAAAATTATGGATTACAAAGAAGATTATCACAACAATCATTTAAACTGGTTATTATCAAACAACACAGATGCTAAACGATCTATTATGGACATAGATGGTTTTATAACTAAGATTGGCCAAAAGTATGGCTTTATGATAGACCACAAAAACAATAACGATACTGTAAGTATTAACACATTAAGGCAACTTTCAAAGTTTTCTTATTTAACATTAAACGACAATACAATAATTAAATCTTTTATTGTAAGATGTACAATCGATGAAAAGGAAAACAAAATGGTAGATCACGCTACTATATATGAAATAAGAAATTATAAAAAAGTAATTGATAAAAAAGAAAAGAATGATTTTATTGAAAACACTTACACTTTATTTGAAACAAGAGAGCTCATTGATTTTTTAAGTCCAGAGAAACACAATCAATTAATAGAAAAAATTAAAGATAGATTTTAATGTACTGGAGTTTAGAAACAAAAGAAGATAAAAGAAAGCATATTTTAAAGATGGATTTAAAAGACTGTGATAAAAAAATTGTTGAATTTGATAAAATAGCTGAAACAACTTTGGATATTATTTACTCAATGTATAGTGGAGATAAAATGAAAGAAAAGAAAAGATACAAACCAAAATATCTTGATCATAAGAAGTATTGAAACACGAATTAAAAATATTACCAATCTACTTTGAAGATATACAAAGAGGACTAAAGAATTTTGAATTAAGAAAAATAGATTCTTATAAAGTGGGAGACGAATTAATACTAAAAGAACATAATAAAACAAACTATACAGGAAGACAAATAACAAAAACAATTAAATATATATTAAAAGATGTCCCTCAATATGGTTTAAAAAAAAAATATGTAATTTTAAGTTTTAATGAATAAACAGACAATACAAGAATTTTATTTACTCGCTTTGATGGACATAGCAAATGGTAAAGATTTATATGAACTCGAACAAGCGATTGAAGAATACGAACAAGATGAACAATTTGAAGCCTGCGCTGGTATATTAAAAGCAATACACGAATCAGGATATTTAACAATTAAAGACATAATAAAAAGAATAGATGAATAAAGAAACAATTAGAAAATTAGTAGAACAATACTACGAACTGGATATAACATCTCAAACACGAAAAAGAAAGTATGTAGAAGCACGTGCAATGTATTATAAACTCGTAAGAGATAACACACGACTTAGTTTAGAAGCTATCGGTAAAACAGTCAGTAGAGATCACGCAAGTGTGTTACACGGTGTCAATACATTAAGTGATTGGGTCGAAACTGATCCAACAATAAAAGGAAGATACAGATTATTAAAAAAACAATTGCAAGAAATGAGCTCAATAGCATCTAAACACGACTTAATAAGCGAAGTAGATCAAGCAGTTGTTTTAGAATTAACCAATTTAAGAAAATCATATAGAGAGTTATTAGAAGAAAATAAAACACTTATAGCAGACTATGACAACTTAAGAGTTAAACACGATAAACGTGAGAAATTTTATATTAAGTTAGGGTTTGTTGGTTAACAGAAAAGATAAAATCTTATTATATAATTGAATAATCAAATTATTTCAAGATGGCACACGGAGGAAAAAGAGATGGTGCAGGTAGAAAAGCAAAAGAAGATGAAGTTAAATTAATAGAAAAACTAACTCCATTAGAACCATTAGCATTTGCAGCTTTAAAGAAAGGTTTAGAAGAAGCAGACTTTAAATGTGTTCAGTTGTTTTATAACTACTATGCAGGGAAACCGAGAGAGACCAAAGATATTACGATCAACGAGGATTTACCGTTGTTTGTAGATTAGTATGCAGGTTAAAAAAACTACAGCATTAAATAAATTAAGAAAGTTAGATAAGAGAATACGAGTAGTCCGTGGTGGCACATCAGCAGGAAAAACTATTTGCATTCTTTTAATTCTAATTGATTACGCAATTAAAAACGAAGGCAAAGAAATTAGCGTAGTATCTGAATCAATACCACATTTAAGACGTGGATGCGTTAAAGACTTTACCTCTTTACTTAAAAGTTTAAATAGATACAAAGAGAATCAATTTAACAGAAGTATTTTAAAATACACTTTCACAAACGGAAGTTACATAGAGTTCTTTTCCAGCGATCAACCAGATAAGTTGCGTGGGGCACGTCGTACCGATCTATATATTAACGAATGTAATAATGTACCATTTGATGCTTATAATCAATTAGCAGTACGCACAAGTGGCACCATCTGGTTGGATTACAATCCCTCAAACTTGTTTTGGGTAGACAAAGAAATAATAGGCCAAAACGATTCTGATTATATAACACTAACATATAAAGACAACGATGTATTAGACGAATCTATTATAAAAGAAATAGAGAAAGCAAAAGAGAAAGGCAAAACTTCAACTTACTGGTTAAATTGGTGGCGTGTTTACGGACTGGGAGAAATTGGAAGTCTTGAGGGAGTATGTATTCCAGATTGGAAAGAGATTGATAACATACCACAAGAAGCACGTTTATTAGGATATGGATTAGACTTCGGCTATTCTGTGGATCCAACAACGATTATAGCACTATACAAATGGAACAATGCTTACATATATGATGAAGTGTTATATAAAAAAGGAATGTTAAATAGAGACATAAGCAGATTCTTATCGCAGATTGATATAAACGAAAACATTGTAGCTGATTCCGCTGAACCAAAATCAATTGCAGAATTACAAGGATACGGCCATTCTATTTATGGTGTAAGCAAAGGAAGAGACTCAGTAGTATATGGATTGAACCTAATCAATCAAAATGAAATATATGTTACATCACAAAGCAAGAATCTAAAAAGAGAGCTGGGCGGTTATATATGGGCCAAAGATAAAGAAGGAAACACATTACAAAAGCCAACCGGTTTACATCCAGACTGTATAGATGCTGCACGTTATATATTAACAGACACTTTACAGAATCCAAATAAAGGAGAATATTTTATTTATTAAAAATAATTGATAAAAAGTTTGTTTGTTAATTAAATGTTTGTATCTTTGAGTATAATTAAAAACAAACGATATGAATGCAACGATAAGAAAAGTAGACTTCGGATTAACTAATAAGTACATTGTAGAAAAATGGAGTAACAATCACGAAATCATTGAAACATTTAGCACGAATAAGAAAAACGATGCTAACGAAAAATTTTCGCAATTCTTTAGAGACACATATAATAAATAATTAAAAACAAACAAGATGTACAATCAAAAAACAATTCAAGACAATTTAACAGTTCAGGCCTTACAAGCAATTTATAACAAAGGAGTGATTAATGACAAACAGTTTACTGATGCTGTTTTAGATATATTAAAATCATAATTTAAAACAATTACAATGGACAAGTACAAACAAAATTTACGATTAGAAGACAACAAAGTATTTTCGTATAATACTCACGTTGCAAGTATAGAAGGAACGCAGCTTATACAATTAGGTTGGTGGAGTGTAACAACACAGAAACACATTGACTATGTGGCAAACGAGCTTGGGTTAGGTTTAATTAAAATAAGTTAATTATGAAAACAAAGAAAAACAACAGAGTAGAAACAAGAATCTTAAAAGCTGTATTTAGCGGTAAAAATATTATATTAGGATCAACTTGGGTATTAACAGCTTACGCATCAATGTATGCTTGGATGTATTTAATAATGTTTATATTTGAATTATAAAATGAGACAAGCGTGTTGGTACGAAGAAATCTATGTAGTACAAAAGCCTACTAAATTAGGTGGTCAAAAAGGATCAGACGTTACTTTATATATAGATTACAAAGGCAAATCAAAAGTTGAAGGCCAAGGATTAATCTACGCTCAAAACAGCATTGAGTTAGAAGATAAGATAGAAGAAGCATATCAATACGCATATAAAAGATTCATATTAAAACAATAGTCTGGGCAGCTATAAATGTCTTTTTCATTTTGTTAGTAGGATTAGGGGTTGCAGTAATGTGACCCTTTTTCT
>TARA_B110000483_G_scaffold243439_1_pt1 | contig 12490 bp, 11 predicted proteins | sample TARA_B110000483 | Tara Oceans TARA_B110000483 (sample SAMEA4398176) | marine metagenome | biome: Polar Biome; feature: [SRF] surface water layer (ENVO:00010504); material: water (ENVO:00002006), including particulate matter (ENVO:01000060) such as... | depth 5 m
AAACAATTAATAAAAATATGAAAAATGAATATATTGATAAAGAGAATAAGATTGTTGGTAAAAAAATTGATATAACAATTATTAATATTAATTCTTTTTTATTAAAATTTTCATATAACCTTAATAATAAATAAAATAAGTATAAAGCTATAATCGTAAAAATCAAAAAATGACTAGTCTCAGCTTTATTAATGATTAAAATAATTTTAAAAATTAAATAATAGCTTAATAAAATAAAAATTTTACTTAAATTAATTTCATCAGATTTTATTTCATAAACTTTTTTTAATTCCTTAAAAAAAACTGTTAAAAAAAATAAAATAAAAGTTGGCGTCAAAATAGCCCAACCATTATTAAAAATAGGAAAAAAATTATAATAGGCAGCATTAAGATAGGTTATACCAGCATAACCGTGTCTTGGATTCAGTAGAGCAAGTCCTTCTATAACTGGATAATTATTAACCCAATTAATATAATTTTTGTGGTAAAGATAAAAATCAGGAATGTTAAAATTAGTTGGATACTGAATTGATGTTGACTGCAAAAGTACAAAAAAAATAATAAATATTATAGTTAATATTTTATTATTCTTGAATAAATTTATAAAACTAAAGTTTTTGAAATATATAAAAGATATTAATGACACTATTATATAAAAAAAAGTTGTTTTTAAATTTATTGGTAAAAATATATAATGAATTTGTAAAATTAATGTTTGTAAAATAAAACCCAGAATAAACAAACTAGATAAAGATTTGTATTTTATTGATAAAAAAATATTAACTAAATATCCATATCCAATTAGAGATATATAAGCAAATATACAAAGAAATGAATTTAAAATCATATTTATTTAAAGAAAAAAACTTACTTTTTAAGTGTTATATTTTTTTTAAGTAATCTTTAATTGTTATTTCCAATCCTTGTTCTAGTGTTGTTTTGGACTTCCAGCCTAATTTTTTTGCCATTGAACTGTCTAGTAATTTTCTTTTGGTCCCATTAAGCTTTTTTTTATGATATCTAATTTTTAATTTAACATTCAGATGTTTCATAATTTTTTTTGCATAATCTTCGATAGTGTATTCCACACCAGAACCTATGTTTATTATTGATTCAGTATTTTTTTTACCTAGAAAAAATATGCAAGCATCAGCAACATCATCTGCAAAAATTAATTCTCTTAATGGCTTTCCTGTGCCCCAAACTTCGATGTATGATTTATTTTCTTTAGTAGAATTTATTATTTTTCTTATTAACGCTGCAAAAAAATGAGATGAAATAGGTTCATAATTATCATTAGGACCATATGCATTGCAGGGCATCAGTGATTTATAGTTAAGCTTGTATTGTTTACTGTAACTTTCACATAAATTGATTCCTGCTATTTTGGCAATTGCATAAGGTTCGTTGGTTTTTTCTAGATAATTAGATAATAAATATTTTTCTTTTATTGGTTGTTTACTATTTTTAGGGTAAATGCAGCTTGAACCAAGAAAAATCAGATTTTTAACACCACTCAAATAACTTCCATGTATCACATTATTCTGTATGGATAGATTGTCATAAATAAACTCACCTCTATAGGTATTATTAGACAATATACCTCCAACTTTAGCTGCTGCCAAAATTACAGCATCTGGTTTAATTTTATTAATGTATTTATAAACTTGAGATTGATTTCTTAGATCAAGTTGAGCCCTTTCTATTACGTATAATCTTTTAAAGTTTAATTTTTTAAGTTTATTTAAAATTGCTGACCCAACCATCCCATTATGACCAGCTAAAAATATTTTAGAATTTTTATTAATCATTTTTAATATCATTTAGCTCATACGAAATCATATCGTCTATAAGCGAATAAATATTAGTTTCAGGTTTCCATTTTAATATTTTTCTAGCTTTTGTGGCATCACCTTTTAATGTATCAACTTCTGATGGTCTAAAGTATTTTTTTTTACATTCGATTATACAGTTATTATTTGCATCATATCCTTTTTCGTTTATACCCTTACCTTTCCAAATTATCTTTATATTTAATTTTTTTCCTACCATGTTTACAAATTCTTTAATGCTGTATTGTTTTCCTGTGCATATAACAAAATCATCAGGTTTTTTTTGTTGTAACATTTTCCACATAGCTACCACGTAATCTTTTGCATGACCCCAGTCTCTCTTGGAATATAAATTACCTAAAAAAAGTTTTTTTTGTTTATTATTTTTTATTCTACAAAGTGCTTGTACAATTTTTTTTGTCACAAAAGTTTCTCCTCTTAATGGGCTTTCATGATTAAATAATATACCGTTACATGCAAAAACTTTGTAAGATTCTCTGTAATTAGTTGTAATCCAATGAGAGTACACTTTAGCCACTCCATAGGGACTTCTTGGGTAAAATGGTGTTTTTTCTGTTTGGGGAATTTCCATTACTTTTCCAAACATTTCTGAACTACCTGCTTGATAAAACTTAATTTTCTTTTTTGACTTCACTATTGCCTCTAAAATTCGAAGTGTGCCAAGTGCATCTACATTTGTTGTATATTCTGGGATTTCAAAAGATACAGCAACATGTGATTGTGCTGCTAGATTATAAATTTCATTAGGTTTTATTTTTGATATCAAATTAATTATTGAAAAAGTATCTGTGATATCTCCATAATGTAAAAAAAAATTAGCATTTCTTTTTGTCAATGGGTCCTTGTAAATATCATCAATTCTTTGAGTATTTAAAGAAGAGCTTCTTCTTTTTATTCCATGAACTTCATAATTTTTACTTAATAATAATCTTGATAAGTATGCACCGTCTTGACCCGTAACACCAAATATTATAGCAGTTTTTTTCATATCATTTAATATATAATAATTTTACTTACACTATTACAAATAAATTTATATAATTAAATTTATTAACTTATAAAATTATTTTTATATTTATATAATTTTTCTCTTTAAAGTAATTTATGACTAAAATTTCAATCATAACGTTAACACTTAATAGTGCAGAAACTATTAATGATACAATAAATTCAATAGACCAACAAAGTTATAAAAAAATTGAACATATTTGTGTAGATAGCTATTCAAAAGATAACACTTTCGCTATCTTAAAAGAAAGCAGAAATTTTAGAAGAAAAATTTTCAGATCCAGAAAAAAAGGCATATACAAAAATTTGAATTATGCCATGAAATTAGCGACTGGAAATATAATAATAGTTTTGCATTCTGATGACATCTTTTATAATAAAAATGTAATCAAAAAAATTGTAAAAGAATTTGAAAGTAAACAACTTGATATACTTTATACAGATATAGAAATTGTAAAAAAAAATGATATTAGTTTTATAATAAGAAATTGGATTTCAAATTCTAAAATTTATCACAATAAAATATTGAGTGGTGAAAATTATAAAGACCTAATGAAAAATGGTTGGATGCCACCACACACTGGCTTTTTTTTTAAAAAAAAATTTAAATTTATGAGTTATAATACAACATACTCTATAGCTTCAGATTATGATTTTATGATTAAATTGATCAATAAGTCTAAAAAAATATTATATTTACCCATAAAAAGTACAAGAATGAGAATAGGCGGTGAAAGCAGCAAACTATTTAAACTTTTTAAAAAAAGTAAAGAAGATTTAGAAATAATAAAAAAAAATAAGCTGGGTAGCTATCTTACATTGTTCAAAAAAATTCTTCGTAAATCAAATCAATTTTTTTAATAACTGATTAATTATGAATTTTCTTTCAGTTACTAAAAATAATAGATTAATAACTAATTACTTAAAATTTATTTAATATTTTTGTAATTTTATAAATATCTTGTTCGCTATGTATAGTTGAAATAGGTAAACTTAATATAGTTTTATGAATTTCATCGCTAATTTCATACTTCTCGCCTTCTTTTTTTTTATAAAAAGGCTGCAAATAAGGGGGGGTTGGGTAATGTACTAATGTGTTAATATTATTTTTTTTCAAATAATTAATTAATTTACTTCTTTCATGAAACCTTATTGGATAAATATGATGAACTTCTTTAATATTTTTATCTAAAGAGGGTTTAATAAACTTACTATCTAAATTTTCAAAATAAATGTTGGCTAATTTTCTTTTATGAGAATTAATTTTTTCAAGGTTTTTAAATTTTATATTCAAAAAAGCAGCTTGTATTTCATCTAACCTTGAATTGAAGCCAATCACTTCATTTTTATTTTTATACAGTGAGCCATAATTTCTTAATTTATTTAATTCATTTGCATATCTTTTTTTATTTATCAGAATGGCACCCCCGTCACCAACTGCCCCCAAATTTTTGGTAGGAAAAAAACTAAAACATCCAAATTCTCCAAATGTTCCAACTAGCTTAGATTTATATTGAGCTCCATGTGCCTGAGCACAATCTTCGATTAAATATAGATTATTTTTTTTACAGATTTTATTTATTTTATCCATTTTACAGGGTTTTCCATAAAGATGAACAACCATGATAACTTTTGTTTTACTTGTTATCTTTCTTGTTATTAATTCAGGATCAATATTGTAAGTATTAATATCAGGCTCAACAAAAACAGGTTTTAGACCAGCATTTAAAACAGCAAGAACTGCTGCTACATAACAATTAGATGGTAAAATTACTTCTGAATTTTTTTTTAAGTTTAATGCTTTTAAAGATAAAAATAGTGCATCTAGTCCACTATTAACTCCAACACAATATTTTATATTATGAAATTTTGCAAAATTTCTTTGAAATAGATTTAAATTATTTCCTAATATAAAATATTCATTTTTAAATATTTTTTTTATTGCTAGGATATATTCTTTTAAATATTCAGAATTTAACTTATTTAAATCCTCATATAATATTTTATTCATATATATAGTCACTTTTATTGTAATACTCTGAGGCAATAACTAAAAATATAGTACCTTTTTTAATATTAATCATTTTATGCCAGTCGTCAGGTTCTAAAAGTATACTTTTGTTACTTTTTTTTAATTTATATAACTTTTTAAATTTTTTTTTTTTATTTATAACTAATAAATCACAACTACCATTCAAACATACAAGTAATTGTTTATTTTTTTTATGCCTGTGCCCCCCTCTATCTCCTTTTATATCATAAATAAAATAAACCCTTTTTATTTTAAAACTAATTTTTTTTTCTATTACAGAAATTTTGCCTGTCAAATTTTGATGTGTTGGTAAAGTTATAATTTTAGACATTGAATATGTAACTTATATACTAAAACAATAATTTTAAAATAAAATAGAAATTAAGATTTATGAAACTTTAAAATCTTTGAAATAATTTTTAAATCAGTAATGGTATTAATATCATAATCAAAATTATTATTTTGCACATAAGACAGTATTTTTTTACCTGAAATTGTATTTCTTTTTAAAATTTTTGCCTTAAATACATCAACATTGCCATTGTGTTTATACCAAGTTTTTAAAGATTGGTCAGATTGATTTCCCTTAATCTCTAAGTTATTCTCATCTTTCTCAAAAGCATAATTATTTTTTAAAAGCTTATCGTGGTCAAAATAATAGAATTTTTCTAATTTGATTTTAGACTTTATTATACTTCTTACAGAGTCAGTTTTTTTGAAATTTTTTTCCATTAATTTTATCATCTTTGATGTATCTTCCAATCTTCTAATCGGAAACGTTGGTCTCAGATGGATATATATATCTGTAAAGTATTTGAGATTTAAATTTAACCATGACTCATTGTATTTAAAAACCTCAAAGTCAGTTGTTGTATCTTTTGATAGATTTTTTGGTCTTAAATAAAATATTTTAGCACCACATTTTTTTGCAATTTGTGCATACTTAACACTGTCTGTTGATACAATTACGTGATCGATACCTTTTAAACTTAAGGCATGTTTAATTGTGTAGTAAATTAAATTTTTATTATTAATTTTTAGTATATTTTTATCTTTTAATCGTTTTGAACCTGAACGAGCTGGAATTAATATGACTTTATTAAATTTTTTTTTTTTTATTTTCATTTTTTTTAAATATAAAGCTTTTATATTGATATCCACCTATACCTGTTGGACAATATTCTCTATTTTTCAAAAGAAAATTTTTTTTTTTTAAAAAATAAATAAATTCTTTCTCGTTAAATATATATAATGGATAATTAGCAAGTGAAACTTTATTTGGATTAATTTGGATTTTAATTTTTTGTTTATTTGAAAAACAAGTTTCACTAATAACTATATACATTGGGTTTAGGGAAATCAATTTTTGAAGTAATGCAAAGGGTTTTGGGAAATATTGAATTGATGATTGTAGTAAAATTATATCAAATTTATTTTTATATTTTCTTTGTATTTGATTGGTAAAATTGAGTCTCTTTTCATTAATATTTAAATTTGCAAAATTAACAATTTTTTTTTGCTCATAAACTTTCCAATATATTTTCTTATTCTTTTTTATGTAATCTTCATATTTAAAATAAATTGATCCCATGCCTCCACCAATATCAAAAACATTAATATCAATTCTTTTTTTTTTGCCTAGAAATTTAATTAATTTAATTATTGGATCAACTATCTTATAATCATGTCTTAAAAGTATGCCATCTCTTTCGTAGTAATTTTTTTTTTTTCTACTTAAAATGAAATTTTTTTTTACTTTTTCAAAAATATTTTTTGAATAATAACCTTTTGTACAAATCTTATTGGCAAAATACCAATTATCATATTCACCTTTTAAATAAATTCTATTAGTTAGATATAAGACATAATTAGTAATAAATGAAAAAAAAAACTTTCTAAAAAAGTTTAGTACTTTATTCATAAAAAATCTTAGATAATAATTTTTGAAATAAATTTTTCTCATTCTTTTTAAAAAAATTATCTATCTTATTTTTTGCTTGAGTGTTTTCTTTTACTTCAATACGTTTTGGAGATCTATAAATTTTGGAAAACTTTGAATTTAGATAATATTTAATTCTAGTATTTTCACCAGATCCATCAAGCCCAATATTCTTGATGAAACTATTTTTTGGATATAAAGTGTACATATTATTTAAAAAGGTACTTGCATACCACTGAATTGCCCAAGATTTTTTTTGCATCTTTAAATTATTCTTCAACATTTTGTAATAATTTTTTGTATTATTAAAATTGAAATCTTTAATAAGATCATTTTTTTTAATTTCACTTACAAGTTTTTTTGTATCTTGTTCATAATATTTCCATGCCCTACTCCATGTTGCCCACCCCCAACAATCAGCTCCTCTTATAAAATAATAGTCTTCAAGTTGCTTATTTTTAACTATTGGGTAAATATACCCATGTATAGATGCCACATCTTTATCTAATAAATATAAATTTAAAGATTCATTCATAAACTTTAAAAAATATTTACTTGTTAATAAATCATCTTCTAGAACTATAACTTTTTTTCTATACTTGATAATACGATTTACACCATCAATAATATTTTTTTGCAAGCCAAAATTTTTTTTTCTAAATATCAATTTAACTTTTTTAAAACCACTTATCTTTTCAAGTAAAACTCTTACTTCCTTAACTTTTTTTTTTTCCTTTAAACCTTTAGCCTCATCAGAAAATATAAATAAATCACTTTGTTTCGCAAGATGGTTTTTTTTAAGATAGTCAATGGTTTTTTGTAAGTGCTTTGGTCTATTATAACAAAATAGAACAATGGGTGCTAAATTTTTATTCATACAAATTTCATTAAAGGATAAAATATTATTTATACCTAATTCACCTTTAATTAAACTTATTAATTTAACAATTATTTACTTTAGTTTAGCTTAGCTTCCTAATATAATTAGAATTCATTTTACTCACAATTTAATTATTTATAGCTTAAACTTTAATTTAATATGTATGATTTTACTCAATTCATTTTTGGATCATTTATATTTTATGTAAGCTACTTTATTCTTGGAATTTTTATTTTTGAGAAATTTTATTCAAAATTAAATATTTTAAATATATTTGAGTGTACTTTAATTGGTATTTTTGCAATTTCATTTATTGCTTTATCTATTAATTTTTTTTCTGCTTTAACCCCAGTAGTTAATCTTTGTATTTTGGTTGGTAAATTTTCTTTAATATTTTTTATTAAGAAGAAAAATTTTCATTTTTTACTTAAATATAGCTTAATTTTTGCTCTAGCACTTATTGTTTTTACATACTATGGACGAAATCCTGAGGATGCTGGTTTATATCATCTTTCATATATATCGATTTTAAATAATGAAAAAATTAGCTTTGGTATTACTAATTTTCATACAAGGTTTGGACATACTTCCTTGGTTCAGTATTTATCTGCTGTAAGTTATATCCCGATTTTAAGTAAGCACATCATAATTTCACAAAATAATTTTATTTATTGTTTGATTTTATTAATATTCCTCAAAAGATTTAATATTAATTTAAATCGTAATGAGATCTACGCAGCATCATATAATTTTTTAAGTTTGTCATATATTTCATTAAAACTTGCTAAATTTTCTGATTGGGGAAATGATTTAGTTCCTACAATCATGACACTTTACTTGATATCATTTCTTATAGATTATTTATCAAGAAAACAAAAAATATCCCAATTTTCTTATTACTATTTTTATTTAATAACTTTACTTATATTTATAGCATTTAGTAAACCCTCCTACATTATACTATTTAGCTCTATTTTTTTACTTCTATTAAAAGTAAAAACTATAAAATATTTTTTTAATTTTAAATTAATATCTTTTTTTACAATTTTAGTTTCTATAATTTTTTTAAAAAATCTAATAATTTCTAGCTGTTTATTTTACCCAATACCTTTTACTTGCGTGGATACAATGTGGAGTGCAGGGGAATTAAATAACGTAGAAAAAATATATCTAAATGCAAAGAGTTGGGCAATGAGCATAAGTGATTCTAAAAATCTTTACACAGCTGAAATATTTATTAAGAATTTTAATTGGCTAGAATCTTGGTCGCAGAAACATCTATTGAAGATAATTGAAAAAATTTTTTCATTTATTTTTTTTGTATCAATAATTTTTATTTTTTTTAGTAGAGTTTTAAGAGTGAAAAAAAATTTAGAACTGAAATTTTCATTTCATAAGTTTTTATTATTCTATTCATTGTTATGTGTAATAATTTGGTTTACAACAGCTCCTCTTTACAGATATGGCGAGGGCTTCATCATTACTACAGTTATATTGTTAATCATCCCTTTTTTTTCTAGATCTATTAATATAAGATCATATGAATACAAAAAACTTTATAAAATTACTTTAATAATAATAATCTCTACAATAGCTATAAAGAATTTCCTAAGGATCCTAAATGAACCTGAGAAAAATATTGTACCAAAAACATTTGAACTAAAAAAATTGAATAGTATGACTTTTAATAATCAAAAAATTTTTTTTTATAATGGAAATAGCTGCTTTTACCCTAAATACTCACCTTGTTTAAAAAATATGCCTGATGGTTTAAAGAATATATTGCTGATAAAAAATTATAAAATATATTTACATAAATAAATATTTAAAATTACTAATGACACAAATTTTGACATATGATAATTATTTTTTTTTATCTCTAATTTTATTGAACGTAGTAATAACCAACATACTTTTAACAAAAGTTAAAAAAACTAGATTAATGGATCTTCCAAATGAAAAGAGGAAAATTCATAAAATACCAATACCAAAAATTGGAGGTATTATTTTAGTAATAAATTTTATATTTTATTTAAACTTTGTTGCTGAGTTAGCTAATGCTTATATAATTACATTTTTGACTATATTAGTTTTTTTAATTGGATTTATTGATGATATCTATAATCTAAAACCTTTAACAAGAATAATATTAATAATTTTATTTTTTTATATTTTTCTAAACCAAGATCAATTTTATATCATTAATAACATTTATTTTGAATCTTATGATTTAACATTGAGCACTGGAAAATTTGACATAATAATAACGATACTTTGCTTTCTACTTATTATCAATGCATTCAATTTATTTGATGGTTTAAATGGTTTGTCTATTGGTTATTTTTTATTTATTTTTTCTTATATCTTAATTAAATTTAATTTAGAAAACTTTACTATGATTGTGATAATTTGTGCGTTTTTATTTTTCTACAATATTAAGAATAAAATTTTTCTGGGTGATTCTGGAATCTATATTTTAACAACCTTTTTAGGTTTACAAATAATTTCGATTAACAATAATCAATTATTAAATTTTTCTGCAGAAAATATATTTTTAATTTTAATGATTCCAGGCCTAGATATGTTTAGATTATTCATAGAAAGATCTATGAATTTAAAATCTTTTTTTTTAGCTGATAATAATCATCTACACCATTATTTGTATAGAAAGTTTGGAAACAAGATAGCACTTTTTGTACTATTTGCTTTTTTAATTATTCCTATTATTTTTTATGAAATGCAGTTAATACAATCGTATTATATAATATTTATAAATTTTATATTATATTCAATTTTGATAGTCTACTTAAAATATGAAAATAAATCTTAATGAAAATTTAATAAGTATTTATTTTCTTACATTATTTCCTTTAGTATACCTAACAGGTCCTTTTCTTACAGAAATTTTTTTACTAATAATCTTTTTTTCAAGAATAAAAAAACTTAAAGGAATAAAAAAAGTTTTAGCTAGTGATAACAGATTAATACAATTTTTCTTCATCGTAATATTTTTTCAAAGTTTTCTAGGTCTTCCAGAAATAAACTTAAAAAATCTACTATATGTTAGATTTTATTTTTATTATATAGCAATTAGGCACCTCATCCAAAGTGACCCCCTGGACTCAAAAAAAATTAAAACATTTATTTTTTATTTTTCTTTGTCATTAATTATTTTAATTATATATAATTTATTTCAATCCTTCACAAACTTTGGAACAATTGATATGAGATTTACTGTTCCTCTTAGAAATGAAGAAATAGCTGTTTCAATTTATACAAAATTTTACCCTTTTATTTTGATACTATTTTTAGCTTCAAAAACTAATTTTAAAGAGTTAAATGTTTCAAATTATAAAGTTAATTTTATTTATACTATTCTTTTAATAACACCAATAATGGCTCTGATGTCAGGTGAAAGAATGAATACTATAATGTTAATAATATTTTCATTCTTAGCCATGCTCAGGTTTAGAATTTTTTTAACATTAAAAATAATTTTTTTTATAATGATAGTATGGGTTATAGGCATCTATTACCTTGAAATACATCATGAGTTTTTCAGATTAAATTATGCCATAGAGAGATATGGAAGTTTAATAAAATTGATTAATAAAGATTTTTTAGAAAACTCAATATGGGGTAATCATTATCTCGCTTCAATAAAAATTTTTGAAAAAAATATGCTTACTGGAATTGGAATTAATAACTTTCAATACAGTTGTGAAGAGTATACTTCAACATTAGCAAGCGCATGCACTTCACACCCTCATAATATTTTTTTAGAAATAGCAGCTGAAACTGGCTTATTTGGTTTAATTTTATTTGTTGGAATTTGTTTTCAAGTTTTATTTAAATTGATTGGTTATATGAAAAAGACTGAGACATCATTAACCTACATATTCTTATTGGCTATATGCATTTGTTTAGCAATTTATATTTTTCCCATTAGATCAAATGGAAGTTTCTTTAATAATTATAATAGTAGTTTCTTCTGGGTTTATATATCACTTTTATTTAATATAAATACTAAAAAAATATATGAAAAAAAATAAAAAAGATTTATTAATTTCAATGCCACATGCAATGCATGTAAGGAATATTTTGTCTAGCTCTTTTGACTTTAAAAGAACATCATTAATATATGGAAACTTTTCAAAGAATATTTCAAATAAATTAAAAAATAAAATAAAATGTGACATCAAAAATTTTAATTTTTTTCATATTGCTCAGTCAAAGTTAATTTCGATGTATTCATTGTTAATTGATATGGAAAAAGATGATAGCAAAAATTATTTTATAAAATGTATGAATAAAAACTACAAGTCAACTGATTTACAGGTTAAAAAAACATATTGGCATAAACAGGAAAATATTCTTAACAGTTTTTTTCTTATAGTTTCAAAAATTTTTTTTTTTAAATTTTTACTAAAAATTATTCTGATAATCACATCTATAATTATTTACACTCCCACTATTATTAGACACAGACCAAATAAAATTTTATTTGTATGCACAAATACATTTCTTGACAAAGGTCTCATATTTATATCAAAAATATATAAGATTAAACTTTATGGTTTAATAAATAGCTGGGATCATCCTTCAACGAAAAGATTTATCCACATTCAAGATTATCAAAAAATATTTGTTTGGAACGATTATATGAAAAAGGAAATTAATAATATATGGAAATACCCTAAAAAAAAAATTGAAGTTGTCGGTTTTCTTTATTTTGACTCATTTTTTAAATATTTAAAAAAGAAATATACTGCTAAGAA
>TARA_B110000483_G_scaffold95340_1_pt1 | contig 12467 bp, 7 predicted proteins | sample TARA_B110000483 | Tara Oceans TARA_B110000483 (sample SAMEA4398176) | marine metagenome | biome: Polar Biome; feature: [SRF] surface water layer (ENVO:00010504); material: water (ENVO:00002006), including particulate matter (ENVO:01000060) such as... | depth 5 m
GTTCAATCTCCAGAAGTTCCACCGAGTCTTGCTCGAGTATTTCTTTCGATGAAATTCTCGAATTCTGCATCTATATACACTTGTAGTACGTGTGTTCTTCTGTGTATATCTCGTCTTCTCTTTCCTCTCTCTCTCTTTAATATCTTTCTCTTTCACCAAAAGCGCAAAACTTTTCTAAACCACGAAGAGGAAACCGTAAGAGAGACAAAAGGTGGAGGAGATGTACTACTAATGTGATGCGAATTTATGCCGCAAAAGTTGGGTAAAACTCCCCAGAAATAAACCTCTCGAAGCGCTCAAAGGGAAGCGACAGACAGACAGAGAGAGCGTCTCGAAGTCTTAAACAGTCCAAAACAACCACATAAAATGGAATCCTTACCCCAAACGGCACCAGCGATCACCGTGCGAGAACTCATCGAACGCGTCTGCCAAACCTCCCATCGCGAATTCGAACTGTTACTCAACGCTTTATCGAGGAACGACGGGAAATCGATCGCACCGATCGAAAAGAAACGAGCGCTCGTGCATCACTTGAACGCGTTGAAACAACGCTTAATTCGCGCGCACGCCTTAATAGCCTGGGCACCGAAGAACGCGAAAGCGACGTTGGTGGCGGAGAACGCGTGCAACGCGTTAGACGAGCACGTGGAACAGTTTCGAACTGCAGCGGATGCGTTGCACGGAATGCACCAGAGGTTGCTCTGGGCGAAAGCGCCGATGTTTGACGTTTCGGCGAGTTTTGACGTTTTGTGCAGAGGCGGGTTTGATTGTTTAGATCGCGTGGAAGGGATACGGAAAGTCGCGACGATGCAGAAGTGGAAGGATGAACGCGAAAAGGAGATGATGATGAAGAAGAAGAAAGGCGGTACGAGCGGGGACGGCGGCGCGGAGGAGAAAGAAGAAGAGAAGAAGAAGGAAGAAGAAGACGAAGAGGAAATAGATTTAGCGAGGAGGAAAACGTTGGATGCGAAGCACGCGTTGATTGTGGAGAAACACGCGTTGAAGAGGTTTCCTTCCATGGAAGGAGACGAGGACGGCAAGATGAAGTTTACCATTTTCGACGTCGTCTCGGGAGAGGTGCGGTGCGGGGTAGAGAACATGTACGAGATGACGCTAGTTTTAGACGACGCGCCGACGGAGAAAGAAGTTCTGTGGACGTGCACTGGATTGGAAATTTTGTGCGGTGAGGAATCGATGATGGAGAGTGACGACGATGGAAGGAGGAAACGCATCAGCTATCAAGCGACGAAGGAGGAAATTCAAAGTTTGACGTTCAACGCCACCATGCGCGCAAAAGGCGACGGGAGGGAACAACATCCAGCGAGAGGGATACTTGGCGCGCACGAAGCTATGATGGACGCGGTGACGCGGCTGGTTTGCGCAAAAACGCTCGCGCAAGCGGGTATGTTGAGAGATTTAGCAGAGGCGAAGAGCGATAAAAGCGACGAAAGCGGCAGCAATAGCGCAATCGAGTGGACAAAAAGGGGCAAAGTGGTCGCAGAAATCGTGAAACATAAAGGCGACGTGACAGGTTGCGCGATAACGCTTTGGAACGCGAGGAAACGGTTGGACGTGAAGTTTGAAGTCGATCAGCGCAAAATTACAGCTTCCGTCGTTAGCGTTCAAAAAGAAAAAGAAAAGGAAAATAAGAAGGACGAATCGGTGGAGAAGGCGACGCTATCATCCGCGGCACTCAAGACGTTCGAAGATACGAGAGAACCGATTGATTTTGACAACGGTACGATTTCACTCCTCAATGCTCTCGATCTCGCGAGCAAAACCGCGACAGTTTCGACGTTAACATCCATCAGAGACTTTTTAGTCAACTCCAAACAGAAAGAGACGTCAACGCCAAAGAAGAGTCCCCAAAAGAAGAAAAAAGCGACACCGGCGGCGTCGAAGAAACGCAAAGCGACGGCGACTGAAGAAGAAGAAGAAGAAGAAGAAGGAGGAGAAGAGAGAGAAAAAGATTTTTTCAATTCTTTGGGCGGCGTTACGTTTTCTGAAGTCGATGATGCGACTTTGACATTTTCCATCGTCTTTGATCGAGACGAGGTGGACAGGAACAGCAAAGAACTAGCGTCTGTTTCTGCGGTGGTTTCGGTAAACAAGTACAAGGGTATCGTCCAGTGCGAGTTTCAAGCCTATCCAGATTCCATCATCGACCGAGACGACGTCGACGATATCATCTGTTACGGTTCGTTTAAGCACAAACTCGCAAAGCGCTTGGAATCCGCGAGCGAATCCAACGACCCGCAAAATGTCGGTTTGGTCTTTCTTGAGCTAATTCCGGAGATGTGCAAGATTGCAAAGATGTTTGTCGTTCGAAAATATCTCGAACCGTCCCTGAACGCGTTGTTCGCGCCTTATTCCATCGAGAATCTGAAGGAAATTTTGAAAACGACTCGACGCGTTGCGGGCGCGAACGTCGTTGCGGTTATTAAAGGCGACGACGATGAGCACCTCCTGGAAAAAGACGGCACTTTCGTGTGCGTTTGGGAAGACGGTGCGACGATGAGCGTCAAATGCGCAAAGAGACGATCGACGCTCGAGCGATGGCGCGTCGATTCGTGTTCAGAGATTACTCGAAACGGCGAAACTCTCGGCGGCGGTGGTGGTGGTGGTGGTGGTGGTGTCAAGCGCGCCAAAACGACGAAAGGAAAGACGAAAACGACTCCTTCTTCATCGGAAGGACCATTCGAAGGCGCTGCGACGATTTCGATCGAATCGCTCTCGAAAATAGCCGCAGATGCAGTCAAGCGCGCGTTGAAATAAAATAAAATACACACATTTCCGCGTTCTTTAAAATCTAATAAAAGTATACTTCAAAAATCAGTTATTAAACGTAAACTGAATCCCGCCGTCGGAACTCATCATCTCCTTCTTCGATTCTCCTCCTCCTTCCCCGTTGCTGTTTTCGCTCGGTTTTGGTTTCTTGCCGTACGAGCGTTCCTCGGCGGTCATCTCGCCCTCTCGCGTGCAGAGTTCCGGTTGCACGCACTCGCACTCCGCCCCCGTGACTAATTTCACTCGCATCTCGTACCCTGGGCCGCACGCGCCTCCGGATTCTTTGAAGAGCGATTCCGCGGACATGCTCCCTCCCCCTGCCTTTGCGTTTTCAGCTTCCATCTGTTTCATCATCTCCTCGTACGCGTTGTTGTTGCCTTTTTTGTTCAACCCTGCGTGGGCCACACCCAAACGTGACGATGATGATGATGATGGTTCGACGAAAGCGAACGGCCCGGAAACGGCGAGAAGCACAGAGAGCGACGCTGAAATCGTCGCCATCCGAATGCATTTCTTCGTCCTCGTCCCCTCGTCACCATCGCAATCGTCGTTCTCTTTGTTTTCGGAAAGGGAAAAACTCTTGGACGATGATTTTAACGACTTTGGTGAAGAAGTCGACTTTTCCGCCCGTCGTAAAAAAGGTGCTCGACGCGATGACGACGATGCTCTCGTTCGCGCGGAGCTCGTGTTAAACATCGCTTTTTGCCTCATCATCATCCTCGGTGTTGTTGTTGTCGTTGTCATCATTCCGCTCCTCTCTATAGCGTTCTGTTCTCTATTATTTTTAAGGGGATTTGGAGTGAAAAAAAGTGGATAAAATCTCTTCTTTTTGGGGCAAAAGAGAAGGAAAAAATGCTGCACTTTTCTTTACACACAGACACTCTCTCAGCACTACTTTCTGCATTTGTGTGTCGAGTAGAGCACAAAAGCGATATTATAGGAGCATTTTGTCATGTCCTCCTCTACTCTGGCCTCCTCCTCCTCGGTTTTCGTCTTTGATTATGGCACAAAAACAAATGGGAATCATGGGAAGAGGATACAGATGACGCAGAAACAATCTTGGAAAAAAAACGATCGATTCGTATGCGTGAAGCGGAAGAATACGACGACGATTCAGACAGAAACGAAAGCGGAAGCGACGACGATGCGACAACAACGAGATGAACAACGGAGAGAACGGAGCAAAGATTTCAACCTCTCGCCTTCGCATACGCCGTCGGAACGGAAAAACTGGTTCCCAGTCGCGTTTAGCAAAAACGTCAAGTTTAATCAGATGATCCCTTTTGATTTGTTCAACGTGCCGTGGGTTTTATTTCGAACGAAAGAAGGCCAAATTGGATGCGTGAAAGACGAATGCGCGCACAGAGCGTGTCCACTCTCACTCGGGGTGCAAGTGGAGGAGGGACACATTCAGTGCGCGTACCACGGGTGGGAGTTTACCACGAGAGGGGAGTGCGTGAAGATGCCGTCGTGTAAGACGGTGTTGAAAGGCGTGTACGTGGACGCGTTGAAGACGGTCGAGCACGACGGGATGGTGTTTGTTTGGGCCGGGGATGAGGGGGAGGAAGTGCCGGATGAAAAGGATCCAAGGCATCCGACGAACTTGTACGTCGGGGAGAAGAGTTTACGAGCGCCGGGTGGAGGGAGCGTGAACGGGACGCCGTTTTTAACGTGCGCGGAGATTGAGTTGGAGTTTGAAAACGAGTGCGACGTGCTGACCGAACGATTGTTTACGTTGACGCAACGGGCGGTGAATAAAGCGAAATTGGTTGAGGAAAAGACGGGGAGTTTGGAGAAGATTTTTGATTTGGTGGACGTGAGCGCGCAAGTCGCCAAGGCTTTGCGATGGGGGTGGCGGCCGGTACCGAACGAGATTAAATTTGTTCCGAGTAGCGCGTTGGTCAGTTCGATTGATATTCAGAGGATGTATGGGGACTCTATTCCGAGACGAGTGCATCAAGTGCACGTGTGTTTACCGTCTAGACCGGGCAAGACGCGAGTTTTGTTTCGAATGGCGTTGGATTTTTTACCCGAATCCGCGATGGTGGCCGATAAGGTTTGGGAGAACTTAGCGAGGCAAATTTTGAAGGAGGAGTTGAACGACGTCGAGGAGTGCGAGATTGACGGGGAGTGTCCGCTGATGAGCGTGGACGAGGAAGAGGCGATGGGGGATTATTTAACTTACCGGTCCTCTCTGAAGAATAATAAAAGTTCAAGTAGTTCTAAAAGTAGGTCATCTAGTAGCGGCGGCGGTGAACAAGAAGAAAAAGAAGAAGAGGCGCAGTAGAGAGAATTTCAGAGAGAGAAGACGATGATTATGGTTATTTATATAATAATAATAATAATAATATGTATTGCGCAGCTACCATGGTACACGTATAACTAAGTATGTTCTTCTAGTGATGATGATTCACATTATCGCAGCGAGAGACTCACGCTCGCGACTTTGTTCTTCTTCTTCGTCGTCTTCTCCGTCGTTCCCTCGTCGCTCTTCCTCTTGACAAACTTCATAAACTCATACGTCACCCATAACTTCCCACCAAACGTGATTGGTTTAATAAACGCTCTCAGCGTCAAACTCTCCGCTAAAGCAATTGTCAGACGCGTCGGATCGGTTTTCGCTAACATCGGTATTCTTTCCACCGCTCGGCGCGCGGGTTTCGAAGACGTTTCCAGCATTTTCAGGAACACCGGTTGGACGTTGTTTTTAATCACGTTTACGTTTGCAAACGGTGCGCAGAGCGTTTTCGACGGTTGAATGCCGTACGCGGCGATCCACGTGGACGCGGCGAACGCGATGGAGAATATCTCGTGGAACCTGTTTTTGTGTGAATTGTTGTTGTTGTGAGTTGTTTTATCCGCGTCGAAGCAGAGCACGTTAAAGAGAGAAATGGTATCAGAGAGCGTCAACATCATCATCATCATCAGCCGATGGAATATGTTTTAGAAGACAACAAAGAAGACCAAGAAGAAGACCAAAAAGAAAACGAAAACACGTACGCGAACGCCAGCGGGATATCTCTCGCGGTTAGCCCTTGGTCGAGAAAGTATTCCTTGATCCTTCCCATTCTTATTTTCAGGAGTAGTAAGATAGTAGCTGTAGTAGATATCTTTTTGTGGTGTCTGTCTGTTGTTTTTCCCAACAGACGCATCCTTTTTCAGCGCTTAGAAGTTTAGGGTGTCCAACCCTACAGCTTTTGACTCGACACAATTTCCGCAAGAAGGAACACAATTGGCGCAAAGCGCTCTTTACTTTTTACACGCGCAAGAGAACAAAAGTCTCTCAGACAGAGAAAGAAGAGGACAGACAGAGAGCGAAAAGTGATTTTTCTGTTTCGTGAAAAGTTTTTGTCGTGGGTTTTGTTGGTCTGTCTTCTCTCAAGTTGTTTCATCTGTGAATTGTATAGACATCACAAAAGCCGCGGCGAAGAGATACGAGGATGGAGCACCACGAATCCGCGACGATTTCGACGACGAACGACGACGAACGCGTCGCGCTGCTTCTCAAAAGCGGCAGCGGTAAAAAAAGCAACGACAGCTTTTTCAAGAAAAGAATGACAGCGACACCCGTATCGTCGATGAAAGCGGTATCGATCGCGTGCTTCGTCTGTTTCTGCGCATTCGCATTCGTGAGTCGTAATCACCCTTTGAAGAGGTATTTGGAAAATCGACTCATCGTGCAAACGCTCGGGGTCTCTTCGCGCGATATAGCGTCGTCGTCATCGTGCGAAGACATCGTGGAACGAGAGACACAAGCGATGACGTTTTACGCGACGGATTTGTTCGGGTGGTCGCCGTTCGTGGAGACGAGATTGGACGCGTCGTACAAGAGGCGAAGTTTGAAGTACTCTTTGAGTAGGAGCGCGGCGAGCGCGGCGGAGAGCTCGGAACCGTCTGAAAAGGAAGAAGAAGAAGAAGAAGAGGTGGTGGCAATCGCGAGTCCGACGGAAATTGAGAACGAGGTTGGTGGGACGGACACGTCGGAAGACGAGAGAGGGGAGAGGCAGCAGCAACAGTTGGTCGTCGCCGGGAGCGAAGAAGAAGAAGAAGGAGAAGGAGAAGAGGCTGCGACGACGACAGCGACGACGACGACGACGAGTGACGAAGATAATAACGATGCACCCGATGACGCTGAATCGACCGCAACGACGACGAGTGAAAACGAAGAAGACGGAGAAAGCTCCGTGGGAAGAAAAGAAGTGCGAGAATACGAAAACGAAGACGAAGAGAGCACCGAAAAAGCCGCCGCGGAGAAGTTGGCAAACGCGAAAGAGCTGCTCTTTGTTCCTCCAGACAAGACGCCGTACAGGTATGCGTTCATCGATTGGTTAAAGCCGGCGTTACAGGACGATCCGCGGATTGCGAATCACATCAATGATGCCGATATGGTGTTGTTTACGGATTCATTCGCGGATGCGAATCCGTACATGGCGAAGTTTTTACACGAAAACGACGTCGAGGACGAAGAGTCGCGAGCGCAATGGTGGTCGGAGCAAAAAGACAACTCGAAAGTGTTGGCGCAGAACTTGTTCTCGAGAATGTCCAAGGAAAAAGATCAAGCGAGCAGAGCGGTTGCATTTTCGAACTTTTTGTTCCCGTCTGAGCGTTTTATTTTGCGTGAAAAAGACGAGATTGGAGTGCCGGAATACGCGCAGGTCGGCAGCGACGCCGTGGTGGGCGATAACAAGAAGAATTCGAACGTCTTCCTAGCCGTAACGGATGTTTCGCCGGCGCACATTTGGGAAAAAGCGTACAAGACGAACGGTATTGCCATGCTCGTGCCTTTTACCGCGAATTCGGACATTGCTCGAGCATCGTTGAAGTTGAAAAACAATTTTTTCTACGAGCGCGAACGACCGGAAATGTTTTACACCGGCGACTTGGAGTTTCTTCACGACACCATGCAAGCGCCGATGAAAGACTTAATCAGCGCAGAAGGTCAGAACATCCACTTGGGTAAATCGAAATCGTTGAACTCCGATAACGACGTCAAAGATTACGCCGAAGGCTCCTTGCGTTCGTCGTTTTGCTGGATTCCGAGATCGTACGATAAGGCGCGATTTGAGACGTCGACGAGAGTCATCGACTCAATTGCAGCCGGATGCATTCCAGTCGTTGTCGTTGATTTGATCGCGGAGTCTCTCCCATTTAAGTGGGCGGTGGATTATAAATCTTTCATGTTGCAAGTGCCGGAAAAAATCTTCGTGGAGAACCCGTTGGAAGTCGCCGAGGCGGTTTCTAAAATTTCATCCAACGCGTTGCAAGCGATGCGCTCGAAAATGTTGGACGCGAGAGTAAAACTCGTCTGGAACGACCGAAACGATGCCGGGGATGCGTGCGATAAAGACACGGGTCGATGCTCGTTAGCGCCGAAATTATTTTTGGACGAGATATTGTATCGCGTGAAGCAAAATAACGCGGAGATTCAATCCGCCATGTGCGACAGACGCACGGACGGAGATGGGAGTTCAGATTGGGTCGATGGCGGCGTGTGGACTGGCGAGAAACTCTGTGCACCGTGGTTGGCAAAGACCGGATTGTGCAAAGCCTCAAAGAAAGATTCAGAACGCGAAGAGAAAGAAGAGAGTGCGTCATCGAAGGAGAAGGACGGGGGAGAAACAGCCGCGGAGAAGGCTGTTGACGCCACCACCAATGAAGAAACAGACAAAAAAGCTCCGGAATCTGGAGGAGAAGAACAGGTTGACGAAGAAGAAGAAAAAGAAGAAGAAGAAGAAGGTGGGTCCAGCAACAGTTTTGACATCAACGAAGAACTCGAAGCGGCGATTTCGGGGAAGTCTCGAGCGGAAAAAATGGAAGAAATCGAAGCGGAACAAAAGGCCGCCTCGGAAAAGGAGAACCTCAAGAAGGCGCGGAAAGAATCCGAACGCAAACAAATCGAGGAAGCATTGAAACGCCAAGAGGACGGAAACTACGAGTTGGAGGAGGAAAAGCCAATCAAAAAAGAAGATTTGAAGGAAGAAATCGAGGAACAACCTGAAACGGCGGAGGAAAAGATGGACACGAGCGCTATGGAGAGCAGCATCGAGGATGAAATCGCGGCGACGGTACAACCAGAAGCTAAGATTAGTACGCCTTCGAACGACTCAATCGCGAGTGAGGGAGAAGAAGAAGAAGCCGGTTCTGATGTAAAAAAGGAGAGCGACGACGAGCAGGAAGCGAGAGAAGAAGAGGAACGCAACACGAGCGCGATGGAAAGCGAGATGGAAAGCAGCATCGAGGATGAAATTGCCGCGACGGTACAACCATCCGCCGTAATCACCAGTGCTACTGCCGAAGAAAGTAGCGAAGAGGAAGGAGAAACAGGAGGTGAAGAAGAACAACAGAAGGAGAAAACGCCCGAGGAAGAAGCGCAAGATCTCGCCGAGGACTTCGCCTCCGCCTCCGATTCCGGCCAAGACTCCAAATCCTTCGGCGAAGACTTGTACAACAAACTCATGGGCGGCAACTCCATCAAGAGTGCCACCACCGACGATAGCACAACGTCATCATCATCATCACCAACATCTAGCACCTCAACTGAAGACAACACCGGCATCGATTTAGACCAGTTCGAGACTTCGTCCAAAAAAGCCTCGGACGTCGAGGACGGAGACCCCGACGGGGACGACGCTTCGCGCGACGACGCCGACGACGGCTGGTCCAGCTCTTTGGACAACGAATCCTACTAAAACGTAATAATACTAATACTACTACTAACACTAATACTAATAAACGCCGCGCGTGTGTATATAATTTTTTCCCTTCTTCTCGGGTGTGTCCGCGTTGTACTCTCTATATTTATTCTTCCTCGAAGCTTTCACCGCTTAAAAATTCAAAATAATCACAAATCATCAATCATTTGTTTCATCATTGACGTCATCATCCATTCGCTTTTGGACGTTTTTAACGAAATATCTTTTGTTGTGCCTCGCGCTAATCTTTCCTCATATAACTCGCGCGCGCGAATCAACAACCAAGCAAAATGCACTCGTCGTCAAAATCGCTGTCCTCTTGCTCCTCTTGTTCTTCATCTTTTGCCCTTCCGTCGGGGTTTAAGAAGAAGGAGAACGCGTCCTCGAGACGACGACATCAAACGCCCACGAAGGCGATTTTTGGTCTCTTCGAGACGACGACGACGAAAACGAACGACGACGACGCTTTGAAGAAGAAGACCTCAAACGAAGACGATTCTTCGACGGAAACGAAAGGAAGTCCACCTCCTCAAATCTCGCAGACGTTGCAATCCTTGGACGACTTACTCGGCGAGGACCCGAAAATTGCCGAGGAAAGACAGGCGGACGAAAGAGCGAAAGCGCAGTACTTATTGCAGATGGAAAAAAAGGAAAGGAAAGAAGAGACGAAAAAAATGTACAAAAAACGGTTCGAAAGGTTCCAGTTCGCGGTGAAACAATCGACGTCGATACAACGGTTACAGGCGGTCTTTTTGGAAGGTTTTTTACTCCCGAACGTTTTATCGTCGTCTTCAAGAGAAGAGAAGATCGAGTTCTTTGAGTTACCGAGCGAGATTATCGATCCGAGAACCGGGGATCGATTGAAGGCGAGCGCGAAGGCGTCGTCGTCTTCGGGGTCGACTGGGGAGGAGGACGCGACGACGACGACGATTACGAATAGCACGGTGAATAGATTACCCGGGGAGTTTCAGATTCCGATTATTCCTTACGGGCACGTGGTCGTTCCAGGCGCCCGGGCGAAGTTGAACTTGTTCGAGCCGAGATGGTTGACGCTCTTTTCGAAACTTTTGAAACCAGAAGACGCGGAGGAAGATCGAACGATTTTGACTTCTCACGAATGGGGGGGCAGTCGAGACGCGAAAACGATTGATTTTAGCAAAGTTGAAATGATAGCGGATTACGAATCCGGCGAGAGACGGTTCGATATCGTCCCCGGGGCGAACCGGTACCCGGAAGACGGCTTTGTGGGCACGAACGCGTTTGGCGCGGTGTACAGAGGCATCGACGGTAAAATTGCCGGTTTAGGCGTCAAGATGGAAATTGAATCCCACGATGTCGCAGTGGACGGTATTTTACTCTCCGTGTGTGCTCGTGCGAGCGCGAATAGGTTTAAAATTTTGCGCGTCGTCCAAACGGAACCGTACCTTATCGTCGACGCTGTGCCGTACGACGACGATTTTGCCAACGCGTCCATGGACGAGGACGTCTCCGAGGCTGAACAAAATTTACTCGACGCCTTGGAAACGTTGAAATCCAACGACAACTATTACTACGAAGCCGTTGGATTACAGTACGACGAAGATCCATCGACTGGAAAGATTTCGGTGAAGAAACTCATCGAACCCGAGTTTAAGTCCTTCACGTTCTCGGAAATCTTTTTGTACAACAAAGACGACGTCGCGTTACAAATCCTCGCGAGCAAATCTCCAAAAGAGCGCGCGGAAATCGTCACCAACATTGCCAAACAAATGAAAGCTGGAATGAAGTTCGGCTTAAACCCTCGAAACGCTCGCGTGTTGAGAATTTTGACCTTTTGGGGGTCTCTCTTTGCCATCGGAAGCGGTTTGACGCTCGTGCGCGACATCGCCGGTTTCTGATTTTGGTTTCGTCGACGAGAACAACAACCGATGTAGACGACGTCGTCTGAAAAGCCAAACGTAATAGAGAGAGAGAGAGAGGATCAAATCAAAATTTGTAAAACAACAAGACCTACTATCGTATGATTATGATGCGCGTAAAATTTTACTCTTCTTCTTCTTTCAACCATCTCCTTCCTCGCAAAGAGGAATTGAACGAAAAAAATTTATAATTTTTGTGAAAAAAAGCAGAAAAAAAAAGCAGGAACACAACCACCGTTGAAATGCAAATTTATCCGTCTTTTCAATAGCGCTTTAATTAGCACCAACACACACACACACACAAGAGTTGTATTTCGCGTTACGTTTAGTAGCGGTTTACACATAAATACAGAAGAGTATAGTTCTTTTTGTGCTTTTAAGAGAGGATTTTGCGTTCGCATCTTTGAGATCGAAAAGCGTTTTCTTCATTTAGCGCGTTATAAAATTTTCGAAGGCCGAAGAAGAAGTTTCTCGAGAGAGAGATAATAATTGCGTGAATTTCCAACGCACGAAATGAGCGCTTTATCACTCGCTTCGAACGCGTTTACGCACGTAAAACCGAACGTTTCGAGACGAGGACGATTGAACCGCGCGAGATGTGCCGCTTCTGTGGTACGTTTGGAGTCGCATGGCGTCGCATCAGTGCGTAATGATTCTTTTTCCGCCAACACTCATTTCGTGCGCAAATCGTCCGGTGCGGGGGGTGCTTTATCTGCTCAAATTTTACCGGCGAAAGCGTCGACGTTTACGTCGTCATCATCGGCGTTTTATCAGCACTGCTCAAAAAGAAACAACAACAACAACACTTCTGCGATGCGATCGTGCTTGCAAGTGTTCAACGCGGTGAGCAATTACGCCGGCGCCGAGGATCAAGGCACCGGACGAGTTGATAAAAGCCAGTTTCACGCCGCCATGAGGATTCCGAACACGGCGATGGCGAAAATCGGTCGACAGTTGGGCGGCGGCGGAGCGGCGACTTTGGAGAAGGTGAGCATGGATTTATCGAGTTCGGTACAATCGGTGGCGGCACCAAAGTTATCTGACGGCGATAACGGGGGGAATAACGGGGGGAAGATCAATAACGGCGGGG
>TARA_B110000483_G_scaffold184795_1_pt1 | contig 12447 bp, 7 predicted proteins | sample TARA_B110000483 | Tara Oceans TARA_B110000483 (sample SAMEA4398176) | marine metagenome | biome: Polar Biome; feature: [SRF] surface water layer (ENVO:00010504); material: water (ENVO:00002006), including particulate matter (ENVO:01000060) such as... | depth 5 m
TCGGGCTTTTTGTCCGAACCCTCGTCGTTTTTGCCAGGCTCCGCCTCCTTGCCAGCCGCATCGTCGGTCACCTTGGTCTCCTCCTCTTTGGCAGCTTTCTTCTCTGCGTCGTCATCACCGGACTCGTCTCGGCTCCTCTTGGAGCCGACCTTCGGCTCTTCGTCCGCGGTCATGTCCCCCACTGTTTGAAATCATCGAGCGATTTGATGATCCTCAAATGAAAAACTATCGAGAAATCTGCGAAATCAACCGCAGCCGAATTAAAAATCAAGTGAAACTTGGTCACAGCAAATCAGTTACGCGACCGCATATCAATTGGTGTTAACATACAATTCGCCCCGAGGCCGAAAGGCTGCTGAAAAACTTCATGACCAAAATCGTTGAAGCGATTTCTCACATGTAAAATGTTATATGCGCATGAAGAATCCTCATTTATCGAGTTTGGACCGCTGGCTGCTGTGATTCAATTTCTTGTGGTGCGCAGCCTATGATTATTTATACTGGGTTTACAAGACTGTTCGGAGTTTAGGCATCGAGGATCACAGTTCCGCGAAGCTTCCCGGCATATTCAATATGATTCGAATCGTATTATCAGACGATTTAGGGTCCGCAATTAGTCAGCATTCATAGCGAATAGTGACGGAAAGCAATAGTTGCTTGCCGAGAGTAATAAAAACAAGGCCACCATGGCAATACACAAAACAGGTGCGCGTGCGGTCAATCCGCAACGTTTTCAAAACTTCGCAATGCCCCTGGCTCAGTCAATGCACGGCTTCATGAAATCTAAAATGACTCGGCGAAACACCGATTGATCTGCCCAGAACATCGCGTTAGAAGAAAAGACTACAAGAAGATAGAGCATTGATTCCGCAGGGTGGCCAGAAAGTTGATCTCTTCTCAATAGCGATAAAAAATCAGGCGCAAATAATGCGACAGAAAGTCACTCAAATGCGAAAACAACGATAGACACACTCACATAGAGTTTTCAATACCTCAGTGAGCAGATATCACAAACGAGGATACGTAAGAATGCGCAATCAGCGCCGTTCCTGTACTTTACAATGTCCAAATAACGTGGCGCGTACAATGCATCTGTAACATGGCACGCACTAAGTTTTTGGCGCGAAAATATCCTTGACAGATGAGTTCTTGTCGTTTTATGTCACTTTATGCCCCTTTGACTCTTTGAACCTCGTTCCACTAAACATTACTTGATGCGTTCATTTCGATTACTCGTTCTTTTCTTTACCACATCCTTCAGCGTACGGTAACACCCACGCTGTTCTTGGTTTGCACGGACGGCTTTTCCTTTCGATGCTGTTGTCGTCGCGTGGTTTTTACATCGGCTTCTTCGCTCAAACGTTGTTGATTTCGGCAATCTTTTGCCTATCTGTATGTAGATGAGCAATTTCTGTCTGTTTTTCGCGTTGCTTTCTCGCATGTTTCTTGATTTATGATGTCGATTCCGGTATTTCAAGCGTCGTGCTCACGCTTAACGACTCGACTCGTGATTACAATCTATGCGATGCGCGCATTCGGACTTTACGCCGCACGAAAAAGGATATGACCACAATCTATTGCAATGGCTGCTTGCTCATATTACATCAACCGGCGCTGTCATTTTCTTCTTGAATCTGAACATTTCGAGCCGAGCGGACGGATTGTACCTGTTTGCGTGTGGCGCATCGCTCAGCGAGAGTATGTATGGAAGGATCTGAGTTCATTTCGCAACCGACACCGATCCTGTTTTGAACTCAGTTTGATGAGCCCTTTCGCACGTGCCATTTCAGAGTGCGTTTTGCTGCCATCGGGTAGAAAATTTAAGCTTGAATTCGCCGCGACAGTTCGTCATTACCGGTGGCCGTGAAAGAAATACATTCCTTCTCAAAGCCGCTTTGCCATGGCACGGAAGCGACTATTTTCACGATTTACAATAAGCAAGGATCCGCGTTCCGTTGGCATATGAATTCCTATTTTGTTTAGTTGTCTTAGCTAGCTAGTCTCGAATCATGCGTTAGTTCGAAAATGAAAAGTAGAGCCATCTCGACCATTTCTTGTCAATATCCTCCGCTTCGGAATGCATTTTCCTTCCGTCCAGCCAAGCCAGCTTTTTTTATTGGCCAAGCAGCGAATTCTTCCATCGAAATAATTTGCTCTGGGCAGAGACGAAGCTTCGTACTCAGTCAGTTTCAGTCTGAATACCCTTAGACCACCCTCTTGAGATCCACAAAGCATTTTTCGCTTGGAGCCAGGACGTTTTCAACTCTGAGAAAATCAACTCGTCTCTTCTTCCGTCCGACCGTAAATATCGTATTTCTCTGACTGAAAACATGTTGATTTCCCCTGTGAAAAAAATCAACCGACCTTTTGATTTCGCAAATTGATTCGCAAACGAAAAATCATCGCTGGAGGATTATCTGCATTTCGTCCCAGTCCTTTTCCGCCGCCTCGTGGAGCCGATCCGATTACCCCGACAGTGCACGTAACGCAACGCGGAACGTCCGGTGACTGACGCTCCGTCACGTCTATTCTCTTCGGTGCCTCTTTGCTTCTTGCATCCTCGCAACCCCGCCGCAAAATATGAGCGCCATCGCCGCGCCGTCGGCCTTCGCGCCCTCCACCGCCGCCCTCAAGCCCCGCACGCGGGATGCGCGAAAGGCCGTCAAGCCCAGCCGTGCGGTCACGGCGTCCACCGGAACCCTTGAGAAGCTCTTCCTTGAGCCCATCAAGAAGATCGAGGGCACCGTTACCCTTCCGGGCTCGAAGTCCATGTCCAACCGCATCCTGCTTCTCGCCGCCCTCGCGGAGGGCAAGACCAAGGTGCTGAACCTTTTGGATAGCGACGACATCCGCTTCATGGTGGACGCCCTCAAGCAGCTCGGCCTCGAGATCACCGAAGATCGTGAGAACAACGTGCTCGAGATCGAGGGCTGCGCGGGCAGGTTTGCCGTCGAGGGCACCGAGCTGTTCCTCGGAAATGCGGGCACTGCGATGAGGCCCCTGACCGCTGCTGTTGCCGCCGCGGGCAAGGGTACTTTCGTCCTCGACGGGGTGGAGCGCATGAGGGAGCGCCCTATCCAAGACCTGGTAGATGGCCTGAAGCAGCTCGGCGTCGATGCCGAGTGCACCATGGGAACCGGGTGCCCTCCCGTGAAGGTCGTGGCTGACGGCCTCCCCGGCGGACGTGTCGAGCTCAAGGGATCGGTCAGCAGCCAGTACCTCACCGCAGTGCTGATGGCGGCTCCTCTGTCCACCGGCGATATCGAGATTGTCATCACCGACGAGCTCATCTCCAAGCCCTACATCGACATGACCGTCAAGCTCATGGAAAGGTTCGGTGTCGAGGTTCAGATCTTCGACGACATGCAGCGCTTCGTCATCAAGGGCGGGCAGACCTACAAGTCCCCTGGCGAGGCTTTTGTGGAGGGCGACGCGTCCTCGGCGTCGTACTTCCTCGCCGGCGCAGCCATCACCGGAGGAAAGGTGAAGGTGATCGGGTGCGGCACGGACAGCCTGCAGGGCGACACCAAGTTCGCGGACACCATGGGCCTGATGGGCGCGAAGGTGGAGTGGGGCCAAAACGATGTAACGGTGACGGGCCCCGGCGGCAAGCTCAAGGCCATCGACGTGAATATGAACGCCATGCCCGACGCCGCCATGACCCTCGCGGTCGCGGCGCTTTACGCGGACGGCGTCACCACCATCCGTGACGTCGGGTCCTGGAGGGTGAAAGAGACGGAGCGCATGATTGCCATCTGCACCGAGATGAGGAAACTCGGATGCGACGTGTACGAGGGTGCTGACTACTGCGTCATCACTCCCCCTGAGAGCGGCAAGATCAACGAGGGCGTCGCCATCGACACCTACGACGATCACCGCATGGCCATGGCATTCTCGCTCGCCGCGTGTGGGGGTATTGGAGTCACTATCATGGACCCGACGTGCACGAAGAAGACGTTCCCGACCTACTTCGATGCCCTAGCTGAGGTCACCGTGTAAATAAAGTGTGCGGAGGAGATTTAGCAGCTCGTTATTAAAAATATCAGATATCTATGACGGCGGTGCCCCCATCTGCTCCATAGTCTGCTGATTGAGCTCCGCGAAGCGCAGACTCACGCGAGCGGAGTGCTTCAAAAACTTTTCACAGCACTTGGTGACGCACTGCGGGAACGAGAGGAAAAGACGTCAGCTGTTGGCAGGTTTCGGTCGGGATGTTCAGGTGACAGGTGATCGTGTCATGGTGGGAGCCTCACCCGCTCCTCATCCTTCTCCAGATCCTTTCTCCGGAAACTCTGCACGCAAGTGGAGAAGCATTTCTCCACAAGACCATTGTACATGCGAAGACTGTCGCGAACTTGCATACTCTCGACCATCGCCGTCATCTTCTTCTCATCCTCGGGGGGGATCCCTGCGAGGCCTTGCGATGGATCCATCGGCCTTAACCCTAATCCCTTCTACCCTGCGACTGGCTCGTTCTGTACGAGAACGAAGCACCTTTCCGCGCTCTTGAACTTAGTCTGAAGCTATCCAAATATGACGGCTTCTTGCGGATGATCAATGCCTGTGAGTGCGGCAGAGAAGTGAGCGCAAGGACCCAGCGGTGGACACCCATAAAACTGGCTTGTTTTTTGGCAGCGAAAAAGTTTGTTACATTCCGACCCGGACGTGAGGAGCAGGGCCAATACACGATGTTGCTTCAGTACGCGGAAGCCCTGTGTGCTAGACGTCTTGTACTCGCTAGTGCATCGCCTCGGAGGCGTGAGATCCTAGGTAATCTCGGGCTGAAGTTCGATGTGGTGGTATCGCGTTTCGACGAGGACCTGGCCAAATCGAAGTTCCCGAACGCTGCCGAGTATGCTATGGCGACCGCGCAGCACAAGGCGTTGGAGGTTGCCGATCGCCTCGAGAAGGAAGACCAGCCGTTTATGATCATAGGGTCCGATACGGTGGTGGAGGCACCCGATGGGACAATCATGGAGAAACCCAAGGACGGGGCAGAGGCAACACAAATGCTTCTGACGCTGCAAGGCGTGACTCACCAGGTTCATACCGGAGTGTCGATGGTGTTTACGGACGGAAGGCTCGTGAAATCGTTTTCGGAGACCACTCGTGTGACATTCGCCGCACTTGACACCGAGGAGATTGCAGCTTACGTGAAAACCGGGGAACCTTTCGACAAGGCAGGTGGTTACGGTGCGTTACTTTTCTGAAACTTCTTTTCTTTTATGTACACGTTCGTCGTGGAGACCGTCTAAAGTTCAATTCGTCATTCTCGCGGCACAGGTATTCAAGGGCCGGCGGGTGCGTTTGTCAGCTCGATAAGCGGATGCTACTTCAACGTGATGGGATTTCCCATACACAAGTTTGCAAAGACGATGTCGGACCTGATCAAGGACGAGACGATCAAACCGTAGATGTCTAGCCATAGTAGTCCAACGATCGTGTCATCGCATCCTCTCCTCAGGCCTCCTCGTTTTTTACCTCCTCCTTGCAAGAAGGCTTAGCGTCGAGCTGCATAATGCCGGCCTTTTCGTTCTCGAACCCTTTGAGCTCGTCCTTGTAGTTGGCCAGCGTGTAGTTGGTGGCGGCCCCGGGTCCGCGGAGCCGAACCAGAGCCATGTCGTAAGCGCGCGCTGCGGCGCTCTCCTCGTTGTACAGGCCCAGATAGATGTGCTTCGAGTTCGGCATGCCGATCCTCGCCTCCCACCTGCCGTTCGGGTGCTGGGTGACGCCACGAAAACCCGACGAGCCACGCGCAAAACCTTGGCTCTGCCTGCGAATCGCCATGACGAGTTCCTCAAGGCTCACTGACGCCATGTAAGCGCTCAGCTCTGTGTACTTGGCCTCCGGGAAATTCAGCTTGACCTTTCGCCCCGATATGCCACCCTTGCACTTCATGGCGGCGACGTCATAAGCTTCGGCGGCGTGCTCTTCCCTATCATACCCGCCTAAGTACATCTGCTTACCTGTCTCTTTGACCCAAATGTGTGCTTCCCATCTGCCGCTGCGCTTGTGCTTGGTGACACCGCGAAACTGACTGGATCGAAGCTTCTCTCCGTTGCCGTTGACGATAGCCTTCTCTCCGTTGATGCAAGGAAGGTTGTGGATATCTGCCAAGCCATTCTTCTCGTCGACGAGGAATGGCCTGCTCGCAGCGCTCCCGCTGCTGTGACTGTCAATGAGGCCTTTCTTGCGGCTGTTGGTCGTCTTTCGCGTCTTCTTGTCCGGGGTCTTCTCGTCGAGGTTGGGACGGCAACTCCTCTTCTTCTTGATGGCCTGCGACCCGGCGGCTTTTCCGGCGACTATGGTTGACTTGATCACGCGTGTGAGCCCGTTCGCGTGGGTCGTCTGCTCTCGCAGCGTCGTGGGGATCGCGTTGGTGAAGCCGTTGGTAGGCGGTATCGCCTCCTTGAGGCAGCGAAGGTCACCCTGGGCCCACGGAACTTTTGGCGCGTTGTTGTCACCGCCCGACGCACGAGGCGTGGAGTTCAAGCCTACCAGTTCTTCTGCGGGTATGCGATTCTTCTCGCCGATGTGCTGCGTCTGCTGTGTGCCGTTCTGACCATCTTGGGAGATGTCCGCGAAACCAAACTCTGGGGAAAAAAGAAAAAGTGGTGAAATACACCGCCACAGATAAAAAGTGAAGAGGAAGTGGACGACGCGCTGGCGACCGGACCAACGCAGAGGCGGTGCCTCACTATAAGTATCAAGTAAGAGCGACCTACCGCGAAGCTCTTCATCTGTCAGGAAGCTGGACTGGATATCCCACTCTGACATCATGCGCGTGTCAAGCTCCGGAGCCTGCGGGTCTGCGCAGTGGCCACCTAAGTGGAGTTCTGCTCGCTCTCCAGCACGTGCCGGCGCGTGATGAGGCACTGGACTTGCTCCTCAGACGTAAGACGTTGCAGAGACTGAGGAGATATCTGCGATACGCTTTTGAGTATGCCGAGCGCGGTGAAACTGTGTTTACGTCGAGGCGGCTGGCCGCTTTGCGCCAGAGTCTGCCCGGCCGATACGCCGGCAGAGAGCGCGATATCCGAGAACCAAGCTACGACCACGACCTCGTTGGGCGTGATATAACTTTTCTAGGATGGCCCGAATGTGAACGTTGGAAGGTCCAAGAGTCTGGACGAAAATATCGGTAAAAGAACGACCTCTGTTTGTCAAGTCAAAACTATTCCTCGTCGCTCTCCTCCTCGGAGCTTGAAGCCTCCTCCAGCCAATTGATGAACGGCTTCGCCTTTTCGAAGAACCGCGCATCCATGTCCGGATCGAGTGACAACGCAGCCTCTTTCTGCTGCCCCCAGGCAATCACCGCCTCCTCGGAGAAGACGTCCGCGTCGTACAACACCTGAAGCGTCTTAGCCGCCGCGCCGAGGTAGCGAACGCCACCCGTGCGCTTCACAAACGGGCTCGCCGAGAGAGCCAGGGCCTCGACCTTGTTGATGGCGAGAATTTGATCGGCGCGCTTCTTCATCATCGCCTCCAACATCTCCCCGTTCGTCTCGAGCTGCTTGGCGAGTTGGGCCAACAGATCTTTGTCTGTTCCGGCGGGCTCGGAGGGATGAACCTTTGGAAGTCCATCCGGAAGACCACTGGGCGCCGGGAGCACGAGTGACATCACGCAAGCCGTCGCGAGGGCGCCCGTCTCAGCGATGGAGCGACCCTTCAACTCCGCCAATTTCTTGAGGGCGTCAGCCTCAGCATCAGAATCGCGTGACTTGCCCTGCATCTCGAGAACTGCCACCTCCACGTCCCGCTGATACTCGCGTTCAGCCAAGTCCTCTGCTTCCTCGGCTCCCGGGCCGAGAGCGGCTCGACGCAGGGTGCGAAGCGAGTAGAAGATCGCGGTACCGTCGCGACGAAGACGACCGAGGAACTGCTGGAGATCCTCCCAGGCCAGTAACCTACCGAGATCCTCCTGAAGCAAAAGGGTGTCAACCGCGGGACAATCCGTACCGTAGATGGACGAGTAATCCACCACGAGAACATTAAGAGGCGGGGCGCGACCCTTCAGAGAGTCGGGTACGGTCAAAAGAGCCTGGTTGTACAGGCGCTTGACCATAGGGTCTGTTCCACTGCCACACGCGTACGCGATACCCTTGGAAAGCATGACGAGCGTGTCGATGTCGGATTCAAGCGCTTCGGCCACAGATACCTTGAGCATCGGTCGCAGGGTGATGAGGCCAATCTGCCCTTCCGTCTCATCGCCCATCTGTGCCTCTTCCTCCTCGTCTTTCTTTTTCGCCTTCTTTTCACTCTTGGCGGACTCTTTCATCACGCGCTCGGCTTCCTTCAGCTTCGAGTTGAGCCTGTGGACCTCCTGCGTCCACTGCTCCGAGTCACCGTAACCCGCCAGCATGAGCGCAACCTTCCTCGGGTCGATGCAACCCACCATCGTGACGCCCTCCTTGGACAGGGCACCGCGGATACCGTCAACCTTCTTTGCGGCACCGGCACCCGTCGCCCACTGCGCCTTCAGACGGGTGAATTCTTCGTACGACAGGTCCTTGAAGATTGGCTCGACGGCTAGGCGCAGAGACTTGACGTCGCCCTGGATCTTGTCCCAGTCGCCGCCGGGTCCCTTGATGCCCAGCAGATCGTTACCCTGAGCGGAAGTGAGATGGCGTAGGAGCAGAGTCGGCATGCGCTCATCGGACATGACGCGCTTATACTCTGCATGGTTGTTGAACAGCGCCAAAGGGCTGATGGGCGAGATCGAGGTCTTCTCCTCAGAGTACACGTTGAGGGTTGACATCGGCAGGTCGTAAGGCTCAAGGCTGATGGTGATCTGCCTGGCGGGCGTCGTGCCGCGCCACCACGGTTCGAGCCCCTCCCAGGGACCCAGTGTAGCGGACGCGAGGACTGCAGCGACGGGCATGTGGTTCTGGATCGTCGAGACAACCCCGAGCACGTTGGGATCGAGGTGGATACCCATGTTCGGCTCGTCAAAGTAGAGGAGCAGGTTGTTCTTATGGTAGAAGCTCGTCTCCTTCGCCGCGTGAGCCGCCTTCAGAAGCGAAGCGGTAGTGTTCAGGTCGGCGATGATGATATCGGGCTTGCCGGCACCGCGATCCTTGAGCTTGTATCCCACGTCCGCGGCATACTCAAGCTGCTGCTCGATGTTGCCGGAACCGGCGCTGAGCTTCTCGCCAATCGCCGCCTTGGCGCGCAGCGCCTTCCTGTTCCGCGCCTTGTCACGAATGGAGTAAGGACGACGCACCTGGTGGAGAGTACCGTCGCCGGAGTGGTCGCGTGCGGCGGTCCAGTAAGGCGCGGCGTGCGCCTCGCACTCTTGACCGACGCGCTTCAGGACCTGCTTCGTGGGCACGGAGTAGACCAGGATGACGTTGGGGTGCTTCACCTTGAGTAGCCTGAGGTGCACCATGAGCGCGGTGAACGTCTTACCGGAGCCAGTCGGGGTGGAAAGAATGACGTGCAAGGGAAGAGGGGGCTTGGCTTCCGTCTCAACAGCCTTGTTCACGATCGTGTAGTGCTTGTCAAGCTCCTCCAGCAGCTCGTGCTGGTGCTTGTACATGCGCGCCACGCCGCCGGATTGAGCGCCACCCTTGTTTGTCCAGTGGTGCATGGCGTCGAAGGCCTGGTCCTTGATCCTGTTGCTGGTCTGGTCCCAGAGGATCGGTGCCGCCTTGGCCTCCACGGAGCCCGGTCCGTGCTTCAGGGCCTCGCGGCGCAGGAACAGGTGGTCCGCCGCGGACGAGGACGCGTTGACAACCGCGGTGAGAAAGCGGAGGGTGTGCTTGCCGTGCTCCCTCATCGCCTTGATCTCATCCAGCACCGCCTGGGCCCAGAGAGACTGCAGACGCTTCTTCTCGGACTTGTCGTTCGATGCCTCCTCGTACTTCTTCGGGAAGCACTCCTTGACGAGCGTCTTCCAGAGATCAGCCTCCTTCCTCTGCACGTAAAAGAATTCGAACACCTTGCCCTCGAGCAGCGCCGGGGGCGCCTCGAGGGCGCCGTCCCAAGCGTGCAGCTCGCGCATGATGCGGAAACCGGCGCTGCCGCGGACCTTAGCGACCAGGTCGGAGTTATCGATATCCGCCCAGTCATGGCTCTGCGATGTTCAGGCGAGTTCGAGGTGAGTCGAGGGCGGGGAAGAGGTGGGCGATCGGGGCGGGCGGGATAGCCACTGATCGCGCAGGGGGAGATTGGCAGTCCTCGGGACGCACCGAAAGGCCGGATCCGACGTCGACGCTCAGGGTCGGGTCGACTTGGGGTTCGAACTCGTCGTTGATGTGACCATCGTCATCGGAGGAGTATTCCTCGGCGTCACTCATACTCGGACGTGCGCCGCCTGTAAAGGGCTCGGCCTCGGCTCGGGAAAAGTTTTAGGTCAAAAGTTGGCACCGCTGGCAAGACACAGGTGTTGGAAATAGGTAATTGCAACGTGAATTATAAAAGTTTCTTCCAGATGATACCAAGGTGACACCTACGTTGAAGTCAGGTTTTAGCTTAGGGTTTGTTCGATCTCGTCGCGGAGATCCAACAAGGATAAAATAAAAATAAAAGCAAACGGAAGAACACGCCTTCCGCCATCTTCCAGCGCCCGTCGGTCTGACCAGCTCGTAATCGTCGACGCGGAACCACCGACGTTCATCAACTCGTCAAACGAAAGCGTCGAACTCTCGTAGCGCGCACGTCCTCTTCGGTACCCGTCGCGCTAAACGATACAATCAACGGATTTTTAACGGGGCACTGGATCGCAAAAGAAAATGGCGGTCAGGAGGCGCGCGGGAAGCGCCCGCAAGATGATGGCGTTCAGCAGGATCGTGAACTGCCACACGGTGGAAGAGTACGCCAAGATATTCAAGAAGGCGGGCGACAACGGTTTGGTCCTCGTCGAGTTCGTCGCGGGCTGGAGTTCCTCCAGCAAGAGCATGCAGCCTTACATGACCACCCTCGCCAAATCGCCCGAGTACAAGAAGATCCACTTCGTCCGGGTCGACATGGAGGCGCTCCCTGAGATCGCTCAGAAGTGCAACGTGAAGGCGCTGCCCTCGTACCAGCTTTGGAAGGGCGACGAGAAGCTCGAGGAGATGACCGGCGCCCTGCCCGCGAAGCTCGTGGCCATGCTCAAGACGCACCACGTCAAGGAAAAGAAGGGTGGGGTGGGCAGCCTGGTCGCCTTCGTGGGAGCGCTCGTGCTTGGCGTGTTCGGTCTGCTGAAGATCAAGGACCGGATCGAGGAGTGGGAGGCCGAGGAGGAGGAACGCGCCGCGATCCGCGAGGCCGAAGAGGAGGCTAGAAAGCTCGCTGAGGAGGAAGCCAACCGAGCCCGACAGGCGCGGCTCCGGGCCCAGGCGGCTGCGAACAGGGCGTCGTCTTCTTCTGCGGGGAGGGGTTGAGCGCGGAGTACTGTAGAGACATGTACGTTGATTTCTACTCGTCTATAATGTCGGCTTGAAAGAGTGCGCCACGAAACTAAAGCTCGGCGTCTAAAACATCTTGAACTGATCGAACGCGGCGTGGTGCTGTGGCTCCGGCTTCTTCTTCTCGGATGGCGTGTACGTGGTGTCCGGCGTGATATCCAGGGGCATGTTTCCCATCTGCGTTCCCATCATGCCGCTAGGCTGATGTATCCCCACCATGCCGCTGGGCTGCTGCATCCCCATCATACCGCCGGGCTGCTTCATCCCCATACCCATGTTGGGCTGCTGCAGCATCCCCGGCTGCTGCATCCCCATACCAGGCTGCTGCATCCCCATCATGCCATTGGGTTGCTGCATTCCCATCATGCCGTGGGGCTGCTGAATCCCCATGTGGGGCTGCTGAATCCCCATGTTGGGCTGCTGCATCCCCATGTTGGGCTGCTGCATCCCCATCATGCCGTGGGGCTGCTGCATCCCCATGTTGGGCTGCTGCATTCCCATCATGCCATTGGGTTGCTGCATTCCCATCATGCCGTTGGGCTGCTGCATCCCCATGTTGGGCTGCTGCACGCCCAACCCCATTCCCGTCCCGGGCTGCTGCATTCCCATCATGCCATTGGGCTGCTGCATGCCCATCCCCATGTTGGGCTGCTGCATCATCCCCGGCTGCTGCATCCCCATACCCATACCTCCAACCTGCTGCTGGGGTATACCTCCCATACCTCCCATACCGCCGCCTTGGGGTGTGCTGAACAAGTTCATGATGTCATCATTTGAGACTTGAGGTTTGGCAGCCGGAGGTGCCGCCGCGGGGGCGTCCGTGAATGCGCCCCAGTCGTCAGCCGCCGCGGGAGCAGCAGTGGTTGCCTGAGGGGCGGGTGCGGCAGCGGGCGGCGCGGACACGAATGCATCCCATCCGTCGTTCGCAGCTGGACCTGCAGAGGCGGCTGGTGCGGGCGCGGGCGCACCAAACGCGTCCCAACCCCCAGCAGCGGCAGGAGCCGCGGGCGCTGGTGCGGGCGCGGGCGCACCGAACGCGTCCCAGTTCCCAGTGGCG
>TARA_B110000483_G_scaffold95460_1_pt1 | contig 12436 bp, 18 predicted proteins | sample TARA_B110000483 | Tara Oceans TARA_B110000483 (sample SAMEA4398176) | marine metagenome | biome: Polar Biome; feature: [SRF] surface water layer (ENVO:00010504); material: water (ENVO:00002006), including particulate matter (ENVO:01000060) such as... | depth 5 m
GTAATGTACTGGATTGCAAATCCGAGAATGACGGTTCGATTCCGTCTCTAACCTTCACGGCGGGTATAACTTAATCGGTTAAAGTATCAGACTGTGACTCTGAAAATACGAGTTCAATTCTCGTTACTCGCCTTCAGCAGTTTTAAAAAAAGCAAATTTTTGTTTTGCAACTTTGCGCAAAAAACGACGCTTGGTTTTTTGATTCGTTGTAAAGTGCCGAGACTTTCCTGTTCTAAAGAACTTAAACGCTTCAAATCGTAGAAGTTCACGTAAACATCCCGGATTTTTCCATGAACCAATACTAATGGTTTATTTTGCGTTTTCACCCAAGAATTTTTTTGAAAAAAAAGGTTTTTCACAATCTTTTTAAACGCCTCCAACGAGCCGCAAGTTAGCAAGGCTGTTGTTCCGTGCGAGTTCATCACCGATGTTTGAGACAACGCCTTGGTGTCTTGTTTTTTCATGAGTGATCTTCGTACGACTTGGAGTTTCGCGGAACTCTCCATTGTAGAGATCTCGTGTTTTAAGAGACCCCATGTTACGCACTGTACAGGCACAAGCTGTAAAAAAAGTTGGTATGGGCTGTTTGCCATCTCTTGAACGACTTTTTTATTTGTTTTTTTTTTCCATTGCATTTGAAAAACTTTTTTTGTTTTTACCATAGATCTTTTAGATTTCCGTTTAATCAGGCTTTCGTTAAAAAAAGTAATTTTTTATGTCTTCAAACGCTGAATACGTTTTATCCAAAGTAGATAATTTAATTAATTGGGCTCGCCAAGGATCTCTGTGGCCCATGACATTTGGTTTAGCCTGTTGCGCAGTTGAGATGATGCACACAGGGGCGGCCCGTTATGATTTGGATCGTTTTGGTATTATTTTTCGCCCAAGCCCTAGACAGTCCGACGTTATGATCGTCGCTGGGACATTAACCAACAAAATGGCACCGGCTTTACGCAAAGTTTATGACCAAATACCTGAACCGCGTTGGGTTATTTCGATGGGAAGTTGTGCAAATGGAGGGGGTTACTACCATTATTCCTACTCAGTTGTCCGAGGGTGTGACCGAATTCTCCCAGTTGATATTTATGTTCCAGGGTGCCCCCCAACGGCTGAAGCTCTTTTGTATGGAATTTTACAGTTACAGAAAAAAATTCATCAAAATAAGAATACAGTTCTCTGGTATACTCAGTAGAATTTGCCAGGAGTCTCTTTTCTAGAAGATCGTCTGTTAAAAAAAGAAGCTTTTATGCAAACCTCTTTTGATTCTTTGGTTCTTAGGATGGTTCCGAAATGGGTTTCCAAATACACTTTGCAAACCAACGAAATGACATTTACAATTTTCCCCCAATCCGTGTTCGGTTTTTTTTATTTTTTAAAAAACCATACCGCAACCCAATTCAAAATGCTTGTCGATATTACGGCGGTAGACTACCCATCCAGAGCAAACCGGTTTGAAGTGGTCTACCATCTCTTAAGCTTGCAGTACAACACCCGGCTCCGTGTCAAAGTCCCCGTCAATGAAAATATTGCAATCGACTCAATTACTTCGATTTACCCCACTGCGAACTGGTTCGAGAGAGAGACATGGGATATGTTTGGTATTTGTTTTCTCAATCACCCGGATCTCCGACGCTTGCTTACGGACTATGGCTTTGAAGGACACCCATTACGTAAAGACTTTCCACTCAGTGGCTACATCGAATTTCGATATGATGATTCAAAGAAACGCGTCGTTTCGGAACCTATTGAATTAAGCCAAGATTTTCGTTTCTTTGACTTTTCTAGCCCTTGGGAATTAATGCAACACAAATAAAGTAATTCTTTATTGGCATGGCGCTTTTTTTTATTTTCTGTGTGCCAATTATTGCAGGGTTGATGTACACATGACGAAGTGTTATGTGTACATCAATGAAACTTACTCCCAATCGAGAGCACCTTTTCTCCATTCATAGACGAAACCAATCGTCAGAATACATAAAAAAATAACCATCGACCAAAATCCAAAAAGCTCAACTTTATTTAAAGAAATGGCCCAGGGGAAGAGGAATGTCACTTCAAGGTCAAAAATAATGAAAAGAATGGCTACAAGATAAAACCGGATATCAAACCGAGCACGGGCGTCATCAAAAGGGTCGAAACCGCATTCGTAAGCCGACACTTTTTCTGGATCTGCTTTTTGGGTAGAAAACACAAAAGAGAGGCCTAAAATTAACATGGACAAAAGAAAACTTACTCCAATCAGTAAAAGTAAAGGGATATACTCGTTCATACATTCTTCTTTTTTTGAATACATGGGTGTTTAGCTCAGCTGGTAGAGCATCTCGCTTACACCGAGAAAGTCAGCGGTTCGAACCCGTTAGCACCTACATAAATCAGGGAAAATAGCTTAATTGGGTAGAGTCCTGGCCTGTCACGCCAGTGGGCGCGGGTTCGAACCCCGTTTTTCCCGAACCTTTTAGACACTATCGATCTACTTCACCAAAAACGATGTCTTGTGTTCCAATAATTGTTACCACGTCTGCTAATAAATGCTTCTTTGCCATAAAATCTAAAGCTTGCAGATGAACAAAACCTGGCGCACGAATTTTGCAACGGTATGGTTTGTTAGTACCATTGCTTACCAAATAAACACCGAACTCACCTTTAGGCGCTTCCACTGCCGTATAAGTTTCAGAAGCAGGAACGACAAAGCCTTCGGTATACAATTTAAAATGGTGAATTAAAGATTCCATAGACTCTTTGACGTGGCTTTTTGACGGAGGCGTAATTTTTCGGTCATCCACTTTAATGGGGCCTTGTGGAAGTTTATTTAAACATTCAGCAATTAATTTTAGACTTTGTCGCATTTCCTCAATTCGGATCAAATATCTGTCGTAGCAATCACCTTGTGTCCCAACGGGGATATCAAATTGTAAATCACTATAGACGTCATAAGGTTGTGTTTTACGTAGATCCCAAGCAACACCTGAACCTCGAAGCATTACACCAGAGAAACCCCATTGGATGGCTTCATCAGCAGTGACGGTCCCAATGTCTACTAAACGTTGTTTCCAGATTCGGTTGTTCGTCAACATTTCTTCCATCTCATCAATTCGCGAAGCGAATGTCTGGCAAAATTTATGCAAATCGTCACACAGACCCTGCGGTAAATCTTGAGCAACACCCCCTGGGCGAATATAAGCAGCATGAAAACGTGCACCTGAAACGCGTTCGTAAAACTCCATTAACTTTTCTCTTTCTTCAAAGGCCCAAAGAAAAGGTGTTAATGCCCCAACGTCCATGGCGTGGCAGCTTAAAGCCAACAAATGGTTCAAAATTCTTGTAATTTCCGCAAAGAGAACTCTAATGTACTGAGCACGCAAAGGTACCTGGCAGTGCAAAAGTTTTTCAACGGTTAACGAATACCCGTGCTCTTGTGCCATAGTTGAGACATAATCAAGTCGATCAAAGTACGGTAAAGCTTGCATGTAATTTTTGTATTCAATTAATTTTTCTGTACCTCGGTGTAAAAGCCCAATATGGGGGTCCGCGCGTTCAACAATTTCGCCATTCATTTCTAAAATTAAACGAAGAACCCCATGTGCGGCTGGATGTTGTGGTCCAAAGTTTAGGGTAAAATTTTTAAACTTTTTCCCCGGAGAATTCTGTAAAGTAGCCATTAAAATAATCTTTTTTTTATTTAATAACAACACATAAGGAGGTATGGCTGAGTGGCTGAAGGTATTGGTTTGCTAAATCAACGTGCAATTTAATGCACCATGGGTTCGAATCCCATTTCCTCCGAATATTTGTTATTTAGATTCGTTCTTTTTGAAAAGGGGGTGTAGTTCAATTGGCAGAACGCATGCTTTGCAAGCATGAAGTTATCGGTTCAAGTCCGATCATTTCCAAAGTTCCATTTTTGAAAAAAATACATTTTTATGACTTACCAACTTATTCTTTCTTTGAAATCTTTTGAACCAAAATTGATTGAAAATTACCTTAAAAACGTTCAAAGTCTAGCTCATAAACTAAAGAATGAACAGCTTGTGGGACGCTCTGTGAGCTCTTTAAGAAATACGGGCGCGTCACCGACTAAAATTAGAAAAATTACAGTACTAAGCTCCCCCCATATCGATAAAAAAGCGCGCGAACAGTTTGAAATGCGTGTTTTTCAAAAACATTTAAGAGTGGATACTTTTTCTACTTTTCTCGAGTTTTTTCTGTTTGTAGATCTCTTTAAAGCTATTGCATCCGTCGGTGTACAAAGCAAACTCAAGTTCCAAACACGAACCAAACTTTAAAATAAAAAATACGAAAGGTGGGATTTGAACCCACACACAACTTTTGTACTACCCCCTCAAGGTAACGCGTCTGCCAAATTTCGCCACTTTCGCTCTACTGCCGCCAAAAAAAGATTGCTTCAAATATGGCCCGATCTCTTTGGAAAGGTCCGTTCTTGGACCAATTTGTATTAAAAAAGCTTTTATCTGCTGATGCACCCGCGACAATTAAAATTTGGTCGCGGCGTTCTTATATTTTGCCTCAATTTGTCGAACAAACATTTGCTATTTATACGGGAAAGTCTTTCCTTTCTGTTAAAATTACAGAGGAAATGATTGGCCATAAATTTGGCGAATTTGCGAGCACTCGAAAAAAACCTGTGCATAAGAAAAAAGAGAAAAAAAAATAACATGGGACAAAAAAGTACACCAACAAGCCTTCGAATCGGGCTAAATCGACACTTCTCACATACCTGGTTTGCAGATCGACTTTTTGGCTCTCTTTTTCACCAACAAAAAAAATGTCAAGAGTTTGTCCAGACTCTGCTGAAATCCATTGGGGTTCGGACAGAGAGGTCTCACTTTCAACAAGCCCCACATAGTTTACGAATGCATAGTTTTTTTTGTGATCCTCGTATTTTTGAAAGCCAGTATCAAACAAAGCTTGCTTCTTTAGTAACGACGGGTTTTTTCCAAAATGCTTCCCAGTTATTTGTTTTTTCACCAGATCAACCTCAAAAAAAATTTAGTTGGTTTTTAACTCAGCAACAAAAAACATGGGACGAGGCAAAAAAATTTATGATCATTAACTTTTTTTTGTTGCAATACCAAAAAGCGAAATCGAAAAAAATCTCGGTTTACCAAACGCCTTTAGAAACGAAAAACCACCTTATTTTTGGGAGATATCAAAAAACTGCGAACAAGGCCCCCGAAGTCCAATTTTATCAAAAACATATTAGCCAGATTTTAACCCACTACGCAAAAAGTGAAGTTTCTTGGCATCCTGTTAAAGTTAAATCATCAACAAAAACAGCGCATTTTATTGCGCATCAAGCTGCCAACCAATTGGAGCAGAATACTCCTTTTAGACAAATTTTTAAACATCTAGTTCAAACAGTTAAAAAAGAAGAAACAATTCAAGGTTTTAAAATTACCTGCGCGGGGCGTCTCGGTGGTGCGGAAATGGCACGCGTTGAGTCAAAAAGGTTCGGACAAACATCTTTGCATACCTTTTTTCAAAAGATTGAATATGCTTCAGTCTGCGCTTACACTCCCTACGGCTTGATTGGTGTAAAAGTTTGGGTATCCTATAAACCCAATACGTAAAAAAGAATTTTCAATATGCTCCAACCAAAAAAAACCAAATACCGTAAATTCCAAAAAGGTCGAGTCGGTGGAGTCAAAATGAACTCTCTTTCTTTTGGCTCTTTTGGTATTCAATCTGTACACTGTGGACGTCTTTCCGCTTCGGTCATTGAAGCCACTCGCCGAGTCATGACCCGCAAACTCAAACGAATTGGGCAAATTTGGATTCGGGTTTTCCCAGATAAGCCCGTCAGCAAAAAGCCTGCGGAAGTTCGTATGGGAAAAGGGAAAGGTTCCCCTGAATTTTGGGCTTGTTCGATTCAACAAGGGCAAATTCTCTTTGAACTCGATGGTGTCTCACCAGAGTCTGCGTATCAAGCTTTTCGTTTAGCAAGCCAAAAATTACCGGTACGAACACAGTTTGTGGTTGATCCGTTATCGTCTTTTCGCCCTAATGTTAAATCTGTACTGAACAAAGAAAAAAGAAAAGATTTATGATTCAAGTAGGGACTCTTCTCGCTATTTCAGATAATTCAGGCGCAAAAAAAGCAAAATGCATTAAAATCCTGAAAAAAACAAAAAAAAACATGGGTCAGGTCGGTGATTTAATTGTGGTTAGCCTTCAAGAAACGAACCCAAAGAATAACACGAAGACACTTAAGAAAGGCCAACTTTTTAAAGCGGTTCTTCTAGAAACAAAACGGCCGAAACGTCGTCAAGACGGTACTTCTTACACTTTCCAACGAAATTCAGCGGCCCTTCTTTCTGCTCAGGGATCTCCTCTTGGCACACGAGTTCAAGGCACTGCTCCTTTTGAAGTTCGCGAAAAAAATTTTATGAAACTTTTGGTCTTGGCTTCTACAACTTTATAAAGAAGCCTCCCAGTGAAAAAAAAACAACGCATGAAACATTCTTCCTCTTCTCTTTTCTGTAGAGATTTTTTGCTTAAAGTAAATGCTAGAAATCCATTTGAAATTCCTCAACTCTCCCATATTTCGATCAATTTGACAAGCCGTTATATTGTTGCAGAAAAAAAACACAGTCTTTTCCCTATGGTAAGTTTAAGTCTTCTTTCAGGCCAACACCCGAAGTTGTTGAGAGCAAAAAAGTCTGTCGCAGGGTTTAAATTAAAAAAGAATTCAATTCTTGGGTGCAAATTGACTTTACGAAGGGTAAAAATGACATCTTTTTTAAATACTCTGGCATTGGTTGTTCTTCCACAAATTAAAAGAGATCCTCTTTTTTCTGAACGCACTTTATCAGAGCCGGGGGTACTGCAGCTTGGTTTCACAGAATTCTTATTTTTTCCTGAATTAGAAAAAAATTTTGAACTTTTTGAAATGATGCGAGGGTGCTCTATTCAATTTCATACGACGACAAAGGCAGACTTTGAAAAAAAACTCCTATTTACGTCATATAACTTCCCAGCTTACCAAAGAATGGCCTAAAAAAAGAAAATGGAAATGAACAACGCAGCCTTAAAAGATGGAAACCTTAGAACTCTCGTTGCCCGCAGTGAACAACAGAGAATCTTGTATAAGGCAATTTTACAAGATCGCAGCTTACCACAATCTCTTCGATATGAGTTTATGTTAAAATTAAATAAAGTATCAAAAAAAAGCTCGGCGGTCCGAACAAAAAATCGTTGTGTTCTGAGTGGGCGTGGCAAGGGTGTTCTTCGGTCATTCAAATGTTCACGAATTGTTTTAAGGGAACTCGTTTCAAATGGTGAAATCGTAGGACTCACGAAGTCCAGTTGGTAATTTTTTGACGCAAAAGTCTACATTGGTTTAAAAAAAGATGTTTTATGACAAATTTAAGTCAAGCTCTGTGTTCTATTCAAAACGCTCAACAAGCGCATCGACGCTCTTTGTCGGTCCCGTTTTCCAAACTGGTCTGGTCTCTTTTAAAAATTTTACTTGTTCACGGTTATATTAAAGGTTTTTTTCGTCAAAAAGGGTCCATTAATATTTTTCTAAAGCAAAACGAAGAGGGTAAGGGTCTCAGAAAAATTCAGCAAATTTCTCGATCGAAACAAAGAGTTTATGTTTCCTGTAAAAAGTTGCCCACTCTGGAAAATGGGTTAGGCCTTTTAATCCTTTCCACACCTAAGGGTGTGTGTACAAGCCAACAAGCCCAAAAGAATCGTGTTGGGGGTGAGATCCTTTGCCAAGTTTTTTAAAAGGGTTTCTTTGTACAAGTATTCACAAAAAAAAGAGTTGTCTATGCGACCGGTGGCATTAACCAGTTTTAAAAAGCGTTGCATTGTACCAGCGACGGTTCAAATGTTTCTTCAAAATTCAGTTCTCGAAGTTGAGGGGCCGCTAGGAAAAGCCGAACTCCATTTAAAAACATACGACAAAAAAGGGGGCTTTTTCGTGAAACTCGTACAACACCCACAAGCGCATCAAGAGCTCCATTTTAGAACGCGGGGGCAAGAGGGTCAAAAAACGTTACACACAGTAACGTCTACTCTTATGCAGTATATCGAAGGGCTTACCAAAGGGGTTTTTCTTTCTGTAGAACTGGTTGGTGTTGGTTTTAAGGCAAACGTTTCTCACACTGACTGTGGAACTTCGAGTTGGTTACAGCCACCCTGTGACACTTGCTATTCCAAACGACGTAAAAATTTTTGTTCCGAAGGCAACAATAATTTGTTTATTTGGTGTAAGCAAAAAAAGGGTCTCCCAGGTAGCCGCTACACTTTTAGCGTTAAAGCCTGTTGAGCCTTACAAAGGGAAGGGTGTTCAGCTTAAAGATTCGACCGTTATTCGAAAACCCGGTAAAAAAAAATAGTGTCTATGGTTCTTTTATTTCAACAAAACTTTCAAGAACACAAGTTGGTTCGGCAAGAACTTACTAAAGTTTATGGAATCAACAAGTTTTTAGCGCATCAAATTTGTGATTCTCTTGGTTTTGCACTCACTTTAAAAGTTCAAGATTTAACAGCTTCGCAAAAAGAAAAACTTGTGCGTTTGGTTCAACGATATTATGTCACGGGATCCGATTTAAAACGTATTGTCGACCAAGATATTCAAAGGTGTGTTACAATTGGTTCTTTTAAAGGTTTTCGTTTCATTCAAGGGCTCCCAGTTCGCGGTCAACGCTCGCATACGAACGCTCGATCGTGCCGGAAGAAAAAAATTGTTTAAAAAGGAGCATCACTATGCGCCATTCTGAAAATACCAAAACCCCCTCTCTGTCTTATATTTGTATTACAACGACTTTAAATAACACAATTCTCAACGTCACAGACATGGCTGGGAATACTCTCCTTTGGGCGTCTGCGGGCAGTGTTGGCTTTAAAGGGTCAAAAAGGTCAACGAGTTATGCTGCCCAAGCAACCGCCGAAAAAATTGCCCAAAACTGCCTCTCTCAAAACTTATTACGTGTACATGTAAAATTAAAAGGTGTTGGTTATGGCAAAGAAGCAGCTTTACGTGGTTTGCACACTTCCGGTTTAAAAATTACAAAAATTGAAGATTTAACACGAGTCCCCTTCAACGGTTGCCGACAAAAAAAGCGTCGTCGTTTGTAATTATTTATGGTTTTAATCTATTTTTTCTGATACTTTTAGACTAGAAATCGTGTGTCATTATTCATTTTTAAATGAACACTTTTTCGAACTGTGGTTGGGATCTAAAAAAAAAGAGTATATGGCTGAAGGTGCAAAATTAATTGGAGCAGGTTGTGCAACGATCGCTTTGGCGGGGGCTGGTGCCGGAATTGGAATTGTTTTTGGTTCTTTTATTAGTTCAGTAGCACGTAACCCTTCATTAACAAAAACTTTATTTGGATATGCAATTTTAGGCTTTGCTTTAACTGAAGCAATTGCCCTTTTTGCTTTAATGATGGCTTTTTTAATTCTTTTTGTTTTTTAAGTTTAATTTTTTAAACGTGTTGAGAATTGGCTTCGCAGACAATTCTCAACGTCCGTCGCTTTGACGTCAAAGCGGCGGACCTTTGCTTCGAGTCGCGGATATGATGAAATTGGTAGACATATCAGATTTAGGTTCTGATGAAGTAACTTCGTGGGGGTTCAAATCCCTCTATCCGTACTAAAGGGTATGTAGCTCAATTGGCAGAGCATTAGGCTTTTAACCTACTGGTCACAGGTTCGAATCCTGTCATACTTAAGGCGCGTTTGCGGGATAGAGTAATTGGTAACTCGTCAGGCTCATAACCTGAAAAATGTAGGTTCAAGTCCTACTTCCGCATAACTGCGAGCAAAGCGTCGCACCGTTGGACAGGTGTCTGAGTGGTTGAAGGTCTCAGTCTTGAAAACTGACGTATGACAAGTACCGTGGGTTCGAATCCCACCCTGTCCGAAAAAAGAACAAAATATGTATCTACAAAAAACACCTTCTTTTCTTTTTTCATTGTACACTCTAGATTTGCGGTGGAAAATGAAATATATTTTACTCGGTTGGATAAGCGCATTTGTTTACTGGTTCGAGCATTTTGGTGATCTCTTGCATATTTTTTGTGCACCGGTGTGCACCACGGCACCAGGTAGCTTTACGGACTTTATTTTTACCGAAGCTGCCGAAGCCTTTTATGCGAGTTTACTCATGTCTGCTTATAGTGCCACACTTTTCACATGCCCCTTAGCGTTTTATTTTTTTATCATTTTTTTCCGGCCGAGTTTATTTACCGCGGAAAGTAAACTTTATCAGCAACGAATTTTGGGGAGTCTTCTTTTTCTGTACCTTACGAATACCGTGGTTTTGCGTGTACTCCTGCCTATTATTTGGGATTTTTGGGGTGGTTTTGCAATAAACCAAAGAAAAATGTCTTTTCTTCAACCAACCTTGGGGTTGTCACCAAAAATTTTGCCTTATATTTTTCTAGTACTTTCTTGTTTTGTGATCGTTTTTGTTTTCAGTCAATTGCCATTACTCATGACCGTTTTTTCTCCAGAGAGTGGGCTAAACCCTGAAAATTTTTACAAACGACGTTCGTTTTGGTATTTTGTGCTCATTTTAGTGGCCTCATTTTTATCCCCCCCTGATTTTTGGTTACAATTTTCTATTGCTTTTTTTCTTTGTAGTTTGTTTGAATGTTTGGTTTTACTTACTTTTTGTACGGCTTTATATAAGGATACAGACTCCTTTGCATAGAGTGCACTGTATCCTTTTGCCTAAAAAATTTAACGTTTAAAAACTTTGGTAAACTTTTCTGTCTGTACCTTCATAGGATAGTGAACATTTTGTGGCGCAAATAAAATCACAATTTCTAGTGTTTTATAATTCACTTCACAGTAAGTGGTCTTGTACCAAACCACGGTGTTGGTAAAATCTTGTTCATTTTTTGCGCTGAAGTTTTTCAAACCGCTTTGTTCTTCTTGACGATTCAAAAAATCACGCATAGTTTGTCTAACTTGGTCTTGGGCTCCGTCATCTAAACTGATTACGTCGCCAGGATATAATTGAAAAGACGGCACTTGGATAAGTACCCCGTTCACCTTAACTTTCTGGTGGCTAATAAGTTGGCGGGCATGGGCAAAACTCCCCACAAAATGGTTTTTTACCAGCACGGTATCTAAACGTTTTTCCAAAAAACTGACCATATTTTGACTCACACTGCCTTTTCGCTGAAAACTCTTTTGAAAAAGAGTGGTTAAATATTTAGCTCTGAGCCCGCCATACAAAAAAGCAACACTTTTTTTAATCTCGAGTTGAACCCCAAAATTTGATTTTTTTTTTAACGCTTGTTGTTTTTGTACTTTTTGCATAATTTTTTGTTGTTTGGAGGTCACTTTTTTGAAAGGCCTTAAATTTAACCCAAACCTTTTAGAAAGTTTCATGTGATTTTCTGTTGACATAAATGTTCCTTTTCTTAGTCAAACCTTTTTTACTTACTATCGGACTTGAACCGATACCCTAAAAAGGAACAGATTTTAAGTCTGTCGTGTATACCAATTTCACCAAGTAAGCTTTTTTACGGGTAAAGGGAATCGAACCCATATCTTCTGTGTGGAAAACAGATAATCTACCATTAATCTATACCCGCGAGTTCTTTTTATAATCTATATTCTCAAGGTCCTAAGTGTTTGCCTTACAAAAAGGAGGAAAGTCCGAACTTTGAATTTGTGCGAGTGAAAAGCTCGCGAGAGAAATCTCAGGGAAAGTGTAAGAGCAGTTTTTATGAAAAGCGTTTGGTATGACAACATACCTAAATGAAAAACCCCCACAAGAAGCAAGACAACATCGCATTATATTAGGTGGAAACCTGAAATAAGATAAATAAACACATCTTTTACCGAAAATAAGGTAAATGGGTACAAAATTCGGCTTACGTCGACCTTGAAGCTTTTCTTGTATTCTTAGCTCAGTTGGATAGAGCACCAGCCTTCTAAGCTGTTGGTCACAGGTTCGAGTCCTGTAGAATATAAAATACTGGAAAGCAGGGTATAGCGCAGTTTGGTAGCGTATCTGTTTTGGGTACAGAAGGTCGTAGGTTCAAATCCTGCTACCCTGACTGCTCTTTGAAAAAGAATACTAATATGACTGAATTAAATTATTTGCTCGTTTCTTGCACGCTTTTTTTGTTAGGGATTTGGGGTATTTTTTTAAATCGTAAAAATATTATTATCATGCTAATGTCAATTGAACTGATGCTGTTAGCGGTTAATTTTAACTTTCTCATTTTTTCAGTTTATTTAGATGACCTCATGGGCCAAATTTTTTCGATGTTTATTTTAACAGTGGCGGCTGCAGAATCCTCAATTGGGCTAGCTCTTCTTGTTATTTATTACCGTAAACAACAAACTATTGCTGTAGAATTTATTAATCTTTTAAAAGGTTAATGGTTCATGAAGAGAGACGGAATCGAACCGTCATTCTCGGATTTGCAATCCAGTACATTAC
>TARA_B110000483_G_scaffold37085_1_pt1 | contig 12420 bp, 8 predicted proteins | sample TARA_B110000483 | Tara Oceans TARA_B110000483 (sample SAMEA4398176) | marine metagenome | biome: Polar Biome; feature: [SRF] surface water layer (ENVO:00010504); material: water (ENVO:00002006), including particulate matter (ENVO:01000060) such as... | depth 5 m
TAGGTTGTTAGTATTTTAGATCACTTATAGATTGCTGTATTTAAGACCACTAGTCTCTAGATATGTGACACTCATCGTCTTAGCCATCACAAATGTTGACTTGTATTTAGTTGCTTCATCCATTGCCATATTATCTAGCTTTTGGAGTGAAGATAAATATTCTATATAGTCAAACCCTCCGAGATTGTTCTTTTCGATTGATTTGAGTAAGATATCTATGAATTTTGGATCTGCTTTTCCATCAGGAGTATTATAATCTGCAGATGTCTTAATCTTAGGATTATTCACCTTTATAATTCGCTCATTTACCTTGGACTCTAACAGTGCATCTTTTACTGCTTGAGCAGCTTTTACAGCGTTTTCATCTTCTATGACAAATAGCTTTTTCAGCTTGTCGAATATCCTATAATTCAGTTTGGTAAATATTATTCAGAAATGTAAGTAAAGATGCTAATATACGATCGAAGCAGAGAACTGATTTGACGAAAGTTTCTGTAAATTAGACTAACATTTTGGTTAATTGAAAAAACGTTCTTGATCACCCTACAATACTATTGATTCTCTTACCTTAGCCGAAATATAGGAGTATAAAAATAAAAAGAGCATTAATACACATGATATATTCAGATTCAGAGATTGCTAGACTTCGGAAAGTAATCGTACATAGGCCAGATGATGGTATTGGAAGAGTATCACCTAAGAGAGCAGAAGAATTATTATTCGATGACATTGTTTATCTGCCTCAAATGCAGGCTGAACATGATATATTTCGCAAGTTACTAGAGTATTGTATTGGAGCTGAGAATGTGCTTGAGACTGAGCAGTTATTAGAAGAAAGTTTATACGATTTGAGTAGTCGTAATAATCTGATAAATAATGTTTTAGAGTTTGAAGAATTACCGCAAAATTACTCGAATTATTTCAGTGGTCTGTCTCCTAAAGAGCTAGCAAATGTTCTTATTACAGGATATCTAAAAGAAGAGGCTCACGTTTTTTTTGATCCTATTCCCAATTTCATCTTTACACGTGATATCGCAGTGACTATAAAGGATCATGTTATCATTACCAAAGCAGCCAAAGATGCAAGACAGAGAGAAAATCTGTTGACAAGATTTATCTTTGTCAATCATCCCTTATTTGAAGGAATGCTCGCTGATGGAAAGATCATAGATCTTAACAACCTTGAAGCATTCCCTCCTTCTAAAAATGGGGAAAAAGTAAGCATCGAAGGCGGAGACATCATGATGATCGCGAATGATTATATATTTATTGGATGTAGTGAGCGTACTACTGATCACGCCATTCAGTCGCTCAGTAAAGTGCTTTTTGAAAAAGGATTGGTAAAGCATATAGCCCAGATCAATATACCAGCAGATCGTACCATGATGCATATAGACACCATATTCACAAGGATATCAAAAGATGATATTGTGTGCTACAAACCTACAGTATTCGATGGTAATAGCTCTAATGTAATCGTACATCATGCAGATAGTTCAAAATCAAGTATTTACGCTTCAGTTAAGGATTTCGTCCATGCAGAGATCAATCCTGATATGAATTTCATATTTTCAGGAAAAGGGAAGTCGCCATACCAAGAACGTGAGCAATGGACGGATGGATGTAATCTAGTGGCACTCAAGCCCGGAGTAGGCATCACTTATGATCGCAATCATGTTACAGCTGATGCATTTCGCGATGCAGGATACACGATATTACCAGCGGAAGATTTGATTAAGCAAGCAAAATTAGGAAATTTCGATTTTGATAAACTTGAAAACACAATAATCAGTATTCCATCTGGCGAATTATCGAGAGCTAGAGGAGGATCTCATTGTATGACTTGTCCGATTTTAAGAGAGAGATTATAATTTTAAGGAAATAGCAAATTATTGATAGAAAGAAGCTACATTGAATTATTAGTCAGTTATTAATTAACTTACAGTCCAAGCCATAACATGATGGTTTTATTCAATTATCAATATTTTATAAGTCATGTTCATTTACGACCATCAGAAGCGAGTAAGTTACGGAGAGACGGACCAGATGGGTTATCTCTATTATGGAAATTATCCTTTGTTATATGAGATAGGGAGGACAGAGTCGATACGATCGTTAGGTCTTAGATATAGAGATATGGAAGTCAATGACCGTGTCATGATGCCAGTGTTACATATGGAAGCAAGGTATCTAGCACCGATCAAGTATGATGACAACCTGACTATACGCACAATAATCAAGGAGCTTCCAACAAAGATGATTAAATTTGATCACGAGATTTACAATGAAGAGTTGGAAATATGCCACCGTGCATACGTCAAGTTATTTTTTGTAGATATGGATACCAATAAACGTGTGACTACTCCCATAACACTGCAGCAAGCTCTAAAACCTTACTATGAATAGATGGGAGTCCATATGGTATTGGATTACTCATTTACCTATTCTTAGGCAAATACTAGAATGGTCTAAAAGGACTGCTATACCCGGATTTGGTAGAGTACCTATTTACAATATTTTGGTATTTATCTACGATGAGACTCAGAAAGACAATATTACGACTAGAGCCAATGCCATAGCATTTAGTCTTTTCTTGGCTATATTTCCTACAATCATAAGCATATTTACATTGCTACCTCATATGCCATTCACTGCAAATTATGTAGATCTGATAAGTAGTTCACTCCAGGGCGTATTACCAGACGATGCTCATGATTATCTCATAGAATTGATTAGGAGTATCACAGCTGTTAATAGAGAAGGGTTGTTTTCTTTAGGTTTTGTATTGGCGGTGTTCTTCGCCAGTAGTGGTATGTTGACTCTGATGGATGGGTTTGATAAGTCCTATAAGCAAGTATACAAGACACGAAGTTGGCTACGTAAGAGATATGTAGCGTTAAATATGATGCTTATTTTATTCGTGTTATTTATGATGAGCTTTGTATTGGTGATCGTCGGTAATGTTGCACTTGACGAAGTGGTTGCGTATTTTGAAATCAGTAAAGGGCTAGATTTACTACTTACTCTCTTAAGATGGGCGTTGGCCTTACTTTTGGTATATAGTGGTATCACATTGATATATAGATATGGTCCATCCATGTATAAGCGTACTCCGCTCATTAGTAGCGGTGCAATCATGGCTACTATTCTCTCATTACTGACATCTCTAGGCTTCTCTTATTTTGTCAATAATTTTGGCAGATATAACGAGATTTATGGATCCATCGGAGCCCTAATAGTCATTATGATATGGCTGCAAATCAATGCTTTTGTAATACTCATTGGCTATGAGTTAAATGCAAGTATAGCGGTCAATAGGAAGCGTCTTGGAGTAGGTACAAATAGTGAGTTGGCGATGGATTCCTCATATTAAAAGGCGTTTAGGTTGATAGCTATTAATATCTTTTTGGATTACTTTCTAGACCTTGCTTCTATTGAGTTTATTTTCAGAAGCTGACCATAAACCGCATAAAAGATGTGATTGTGTATTGGTTTCCTAAAATATTTGAAGCGAAAGAAACGTTAATTATCCTTCAAAGCGAGTATAATTTTACTATGTTCGCAAAAATTTTTTATAACTATCATGCGTATACTTTCGCTCCTTGCTTTCATAGCACTATTTCCATCATGTACTCAGAAGAAAACACTCATAATTGATAACCCTACACGTAAGGCTATTGAGGTGAGTTTTGAAGAAGGCTTTAAAAGGGCAATAGAACCTAAGAGTCAAGCAAGAATTGTAATCACTCAATCGACCACAACTGTTTATCTCAATGGAGATAAAGTTGGTGACATCTCATTTGATGGTGGTAAGGAATATTTACTCAACCCTACGCTAACGAATTATTACATAGAAGAAGTGGTTTATGGTGGGAGTATGCATTCTACACCGAGTGGGACTAAAAATGATATACAAGAAATACAGTTGATGTTTGATGGTGTACCATTCGAGGGGTATGTACGTAAGGATAATAGTTTACTAATAGCCGATGTCTGGAGGTATGGAATAGATGATGATCTACCATTAGTAAAAGAAAATCAGACTCCAAGTATAAAACGAAAGATATACAGAGAAGTTGATTTTCAGAGATATGCTAAGAAACTCTATTATGATGCTCTTCGAGCGGCACAGTAAAGCGTGGCATTTCTAAGAATAAATGCTCGGACTGCATATTCAGGTACCGTTTTACTAAAAAACAATTGAATCTACTATTACAATTCTACAGAGTAATTCTACAAATAAATTGAGATTCACTTCATACGGTTAAACAATCGTTAAAGAACCATGTAATTTGTATGATCTAGGATGTATAATGAGTTATATATACTGTATCTTAGAGTGATTATATTTTAGATGGAAGAAAAGGACAAAGAAGAAAACATTAAATCAGGGTTTGCTTGGCGTAAGTGGATCTGGGGATTGGTGATTTTTATTATTGTCGTTCCGTTTATTCTTTTCATTTTGCTGCAGATTCCTGTTGTGCAAAAGTGGTCTGTAGATCGATTGACTAGTTACTTTTCCAATAAGATGAATACTAAGGTTGAAATCGACAAAATAGATCTATCTATATGGAGAGGATTAGAGTTAGATGGATTCTATGTGGAAGATCAGAGCGGGGATACTTTGATTTATTCCGAGCATCTTGAAGTTGGTTTTCAGAAAAGTCTTTTTTCAGTATTTTCTAAAGAATTGTCGCTTGATGATGTACGACTTGTTAATGGTCATGTTAATGTCGTCAAAAGGAAGAATGAAAGTAAAAGTAATGTAGAAATTTTGCTGGCTAGCTTTGGATCTGGATCTGTAGCAGGAGAAAAGGAAGATGATAGCCCTACAGATCCATATATTCTAGATCTCAAAATAGTACATCTGAAAAATGTCCATTATCGGATAGAAGATGAGAACTTGGGAAGGAAACAAAGCTACCAGATAGCCGAAGGTATAATCGAGTTTGATGAATTAGATCTTGAAAATGGCAATGTAGCTATCAAGAGGGTTTTTCTTGATAGACCAGATATCATTATTTCGAGAAATAAACAGGAAGTAATAGTAGTCAATGGAATAACTGGAGAGATAGATACTGTTTTGGTAGCACCAGCAATTGATTCTTCAATGATGTTTTTAACTATTGATGAGTTGGAAATATTGGAAGCCACATTTAAGAGATTCGATGAACGTACATCTCGTAACGGAGAGTATCCGAATAGTCTTGATGTCGCAGATATGGAATTGACAGATCTCAATCTTAAGTTTACGGATTTGAGATATTCCAATGATTTCGATATCTCATTCGAAGTGAAGTATCTAACAGTGGAAGATCAAAGGGGATTTTCAATCAATGAAATGTCTGTTGACACATTAATGATTAATAGTCGTGGAATCGACCTTAAGAATTTCAAATTACAAACAAATAACACCGAGATAAATAATGATTTATCATTTACGTATAATGATTTTTCGGATTTCAGAAATTTAGCTAACCGTGTTTTTTTCAAAGTTAATTTCGATGAAGCCAAGATTGGAATAGGTGACTTGACGTATTTTATAAAAGATTTAAATAAGAATAAGTTTTTTATTAATAACAAAGGAAGACAGATCGTATTAGACGGAAAATATTATGGTAGGCTCAACAAATTAAGTGGGAGGAATGTAAAATTGTATTTTAATAGAGATTTACAATTGGAAGGGTCATTTGATAGTAGAAATATTTCCGATGGAGATAATGCATTGTTTAATGTGAAAGTTGAAAGGCTAACTACAAATGTCGATTTTTTAGAAGAGTTGATTCCAGGATTTAAAACGCCGAATAATTTTGAAAAGATTGGAGATTTTAATTTTTTAGGGAGGTTCGATGGATACTTCAAAGATTTCGTTGCATTTGGATCTCTTAATACAGAGTTAGGTAGAGCTGAATTAGATATGCGTTTAGATATTAAGAACGGAACAAAGAACGCAAATTATTCTGGTGAAATGGGTCTTGTAGATTTTGATTTGGGAGCATGGACGGATGATGATAATTTTGGTGTAGTCAATTTTAATACTAAAGTATCTAACGGTAAAGGTCTTTCTTTAGAGACAGCTTATGCCGACTTGACTGCTAAGGTAGAATCTTTTGATTTCAAAGGATATATTTATGATGACTTTATTTTAGATGGACAACTAAGGAAAAACAAGTTTGATGGGGTATTTAAAATTAACGATGAAAATGCAAATTTTGAATTTGATGGAAATATCGAACTTCGAGAGGGTAGACCTTATTTAGATTTTCAGGTAGATATTAAATCGCTTGATCTTAAGAATCTTAATTTGGCCCAAGATCAATTGGCGATGAGTGGAAATGTAGATGTCAATATGAATGGTAAGACTATCGACGATTTAGTTGGTAATTTACTTGCATCTAATCTCAAAATACAGCGTAAGGATTCCCTCTATGTCTTAGATACTATCTCAATATCAAGTACAGCCAAAGGTTTGGATGATCGGATTTTGGAGATATATTCTGAGATAGGAACAGCGAGTATAGATGGACAGTTCCGTATTGATGATGTAGTGAATGAAGTGAAGAAAATCGGAAAGGATAATTATCCGTTCTATACCAGTAATTGGTCTCTAGTTGACGATATAGCTGTTCAAGATTTTGATTTTGATATTTTTATCAAAGACAGTGAAAATATATTTGCTCTGGCTGGTGCACCTAAGCTTAGTATTCGAGATATGCGAGCGAAAGGAAGTGTTAAAAGTGATGGTGCTGAGATTTCTATTACATCATCTATACCATATGTAGGCTACGATAATTACCAATTATTTGGAGGCCAAATTAATTTCAATAGTATTCATAATGATGGTTCATTAATGATGAATATTGACTCTAGCTTAGTAGATGGAAAGTCATTTAATCCTATTGATATTATTGCTGATATCAATGGAGATACGATCAACATCAACGTGAAAACTGATGCTATTATAGATTCAATTGAACGACTTGATATTATAGTGCAAATTTCTCCAGATGATAGAGGAATCAGATTGCACTTAGAAAATAATGAGCTGATTATGCTTGGTAATAAGTGGCAGTTTAGTAATGATAATAGAATTGTTTTAGGAAAAGAGTATATCGATATAAATAACTTATCCCTGACCGATGATATAAAAAAGATAATTTTAAAAGATATCAATAACGAAGGTGTAGAATTGCAACTAGAGAATGTTGACTTTGCAATCGCCAATCCCTTTATAGATTATGATAAGATGTTATTTGGAGGTATTATGAATATGTCGATGAAACTCTATAAGATGTATTCTTCGGCTCCAGTAATATCTGGAAATGCCTCTATTGATGAATTTTTAATAAACAATGAAAACTTTGGCAAGTTAGAGATTGATATTGGCAAAACAAATGTTAACCCTTACGAAGGATTGGTTTCACTAGTACATCCTGACCATGTTATTAAGTCCAATATAAGCTTTAATCAAGAAAATAATATTTTGGATGCAACGCTTATAGCAAAAGATTTGCCTTTGCGAATATTTGAGTTTATAATTCCTGACGGTATATCGGAGACTGTAGGAAAAGCAGATTTAGATATTGCAATCAAAGGTCCTTTGGATGATCTGGATCTGCAAGGAGATGGACTAATCAGAGAAGGTGCAGTTAAAGTAGATTATTTAGGTTCAAAATTTTTCTTTGATGATCAACCTATAGCAATAGATAGATATCTAATAGATCTGACAGATGATATCATTACTGATAACGAAGATAATGTAGGTTTGATTACTGGAGGAATAAAGCATGATCTATTCAGTGAGTTTGTAATGGATCTCAATATAACCGCAGATAATGCCATAGTATTAAATACAACGAAACGTGAAAATCCACTTTATTATGGATATGCACAGGGTAAAGTAAGCGTCGATTTTGCTGGGCCATTTGATAGAGCAGATCTCAAGGTCGAGGCGATAACCGGACCTAATACAGTTTTGAATGTACCAGTAAGTTATTATCAAGAGGGTTACGATGAGAATTTTGTAAGATTTGTAGATCGTGATAATATTGACAACCAAGAGATTACGATTATCAATAGCAATGATGACTATAAGGTCAAAGGACTTAATATCGAAATGAATGTTACGCTCACCAAAGATGCAGAGATGCGAATTATTTTTGATGAATCTCGACAAGATATTTTAGAAGGAAGAGGTGATGGTGCTGTTCAAATGTATATTGATAGGTTTGGTGCATTTGATGTGTTTGGTGAGTTCGAGATCGCAAACGGACAATATCTATTTACATCTGGAGAATTTGTTAAAAAACCATTTATCATTAAACCTGGAGGTATTATTCGATGGAATGGAGATCCTCTAGATGCCACTTTGGATATAGATGCGAACTATATTGTTCGTACACCTCTTAATGTATTTTTAGCTGAGTATATGGTCTCTAATACAGGTATAGAACAGGAAGCACGTAGCACACAGACGACAGAGCTTATACTCGATCTTACAGGGACTATATTTAAGCCAATAATAAATTTTGATATTGCATTTCCAGATCTTCAAGGTGAACTTAAGACTTATGCCGATAGTAAACTACGAACATTGAGAACAAACGAAATAGCACTTAATAATCAAGTTGTTCAATTGATTGTATTTCAGACTTTTTTAAGTAGTGATGGAGGTATTACTCCTGGTGTATCGAACTCATCACTCTTGACTAGTGCTGCTGGAAATACACTAAGTGAATTGGTAAGTAATCAGCTTTCTAATCTTCTCACAGGTCTTCTCAGTGAGGCACTTTCAGATAATGGATTGATATCTGGTATCGACTTCAAGGTTGGTCTAAGAAATAATTCTGGTCTGTTTTCTGCAGATGCAGGTGCCTTAAATTTCAATGAAGTAGAAGTAGATGGACGCACGAGATTTAGATTTCTCAATGAACGGATGAGTCTAAAAGTAGGGGGTAACTTCGTGAGAAATGAAGATGTAATTGGTGGATTAGGAAGTTATATAGCGGGTAATGTTGTACTTGAGTATTTTCTAACGGATGAACGTAAACTCAAAGTAAGACTTTACGGTACATCTGATATAGATTTTCAATCTACGTCTAGGCGTGGTAAGTATGGTTTTGGTTTTGGTTACCGAACAGAATTTGGTACTCTTTCTGAGTTTCAAGATGGACTAAGAGATTCTCTTGAAGAAGTTATTGACTCTGAATTAGAAGAAGAGAATAAAAATTAGGTGCTATATAAGAATGCGTATTAGTAAATTCATGCTTCAAGATTTATTATTCAATAACATCTGAAAGTTTACTTGTTTTTGATCTCAATAAATGATCTACTAATACATTAGCAGCCATGGCTTCTACAATTGGTACTGCCCTAGGAACTACGCAAGGATCATGTCTTCCTTTACCAGTTACGATTACATCTTTACCAGCTTTGTCCACAGATTGTTGATCTTGCATGATAGTAGCTACAGGTTTGAAAGCAACCCTAAAGTATATGTCTGTACCATTAGAAATACCACCTTGTATCCCACCTGAAAAATTGGTTGAAGTTTTTACCTTACCGTCATTATCAGTATAGTAGGCATCGTTGTGGTCAGATCCTTTCATCGTCACGGCATCAAATCCACTTCCATAATCATAACCTTTTACTGCATTGATACTAAGCATGGATTTACCCAAGTCGGCATGTAAACGATCATAAACAGGTTCTCCTAGTCCTGCAGGAGTTCCTTTAATAACACAACGTATCATTCCGCCTATAGTATCACCTTCTTTTCTTATTTGCTTGATGTACTCTTCCATTTCAACAGCAGCACCGGTATGAGCGCATCTTACTACATTACTTTCTATTGTGTCTTTTGAGGGATGATCTACATCAGGAGCTATGATATGACCTACCTGAGATACATATGCGGTAATGTCTACTCCAAGGTGTTTTAGTAACAATTTTGCAATAGCTCCAGCAGCGACTCTAGCCGCTGTCTCACGAGCAGAAGATCTACCTCCGCCTCTATAGTCTCTGATCCCATATTTGGCAGTGTAGGTATAGTCGGCATGTGATGGTCTAAATTTATCCGCTATGTGGTTATAGTCTTTTGGTTGTTGATTTTGATTGGCAATCCAAATGGCTATGGGTGTGCCTGTACTCACTCCTTCCATTGTACCAGATAATATTTCACATGTATCTGGTTCTTGACGCTGAGTTACAATAGCACTTTGTCCAGGCCTACGTTTAGCTAGTTCTGTTTCTATGAATGTCTTATCGATTTCTAGTCCTGCAGGGCAGCCTTCGATAACTACTCCGATTCCTGCTCCGTGAGATTCACCGAAGCTTGTAAATTGCCATATCTTTCCAAATGTACTTCCTCCCATATTTCAAAGATACCGATATTCAGTATGAGTATCAAATTATCTTCATTTTCTTCATAATGTAAGTAGCACTCTTATTTTTGCATACACCATCTCTTAGCTTATAATCAAACAAGAGTTCGCCTTCACGGATTTCTACTTCAAAGTTTTTATTGATTAGTTGTGTAGGGTAATCAGATGTAGTATCACATACTTTAAGATCATGAGTAGCAATTGCACCGATTACTCTTTTGGAGATTAGTTTCTTGATAACTTCTACTGTGCCTTGCCTCTTATCATCAGAGTTGGTCCCTCTTAATATTTCATCTAGGAGTATAAATGTCAACTTGCTATCTGCGGTATCCATTACTTCTTTAAGTCTTTTGACTTCTGCAAAGAAGTAAGATTCATTATCAGATAGAGAATCTGACAATCTCATCGATACATAGATGTCAAGTGGATGAATATTAGCGGCTGTAGCGCATACTGGAGCACCTGTATTGGCGAGTACCATATTGATTCCAAGACTTCTGAGAAATGTGCTTTTACCTGACATATTGGATCCTGTAAGTATGATGAATTTTTGATCTATAAAAGTTACATCATTACAAACTCTAACATTATCTGGAAGCATTGGATGACCAAGATTTGAGAATGTGATTTGTTCTTGTGAATTAAGATTAGGATAAGTATATGTAGGGTTGTTATATGCAAAATTAGATAAGCTATTGATTGCTTCTATTTCTCCTATTACCTCTAGCCAATCTGAAATCATAGGTGCAAAATTTGCCTTCCACTCTTGTAACTTTCGTAAAGTGTGCACATGGTATAGACTCATTCCGTTGAAGATGATAGCACCCATAGGATTGTGTACGGAGTCCATCTGTTGAAATAGTCTCGATAGATTGGCGATGTGATGACTGGCAGTTTCGTTATCAGTAAGCAGCCGTTTTTGTAAATGGTGTAATTTTGTAGATTGAAATGAGTGACTCTCCAGCATATACATCAAGCGACTATATTTTTGTAACGATCTATTGATTTGGGATTCACCCAATATCTCATCTTTGATTTGTCGAAAGTGTTGGCCGAGTATTCCTAGATTAATGAGGAACAAATATGCAAAACTTAATCGTGAAAAGTCTCCACCGATCCATGCATAAGCTACCAAAGAAACTACTGTCATTATCGGTAATAGATAACTTATAATTTTTATTAAAGTAGAATGCAGTTTAACTTCGGTTTTGGTCCAATCTATGATCGTATTGTATGTCTTTTGACTATCATCGCTAGTCATTGCAACTGCCAACATCTCTTGCCTCCATTCTATTTTAGATGATAATTCTTTGATAGCTTCTTGTTGAGCTAAGATCTCTTCATTGGACAATCTTTGGCTGAGAAAATGTGCGAGCTTTAGACTACCGATATAAGTAGCAGTCCTATTCAATCTATGAAAAAGTGAGTGGTCACCAAATATATCGAGATCGTAAGTATAAGGATGTTTAGTAATTATATGTTCCTTGCCATCATCAAATGGAATGGATGTATGAGATAGATAATTGTGTTCGTTTTGATTAATTTCAGCGAGAGCTTTATGCATTCGCATTTTTTGTGCAAGTTTCATATGTCTATTGATCAATATGAAAAAAGCAATAGATGAAACTACGGCTATGATGATCCATTGCGCAGCTCCTGCACTCTTTATCATTAAGTAAAGCGAGAAGATAAAAATAACAAGCAATACTATACGTATGGTACTCATGATATTAAATCGTTTCCTTTGCTGATTGTATAATGTAAGAAACTGATCTAATCTTGTTTTATATGTAAGGTTCTGTAACGCCAATGTTTTTTATAAGTTTATCTGTCGTTGGAAAGTGTCAGTTAGAATTAATTGTACCTAGATGTGGTCATGATATATTTTGGTCAATTTGTGTTCGACATTACCGGTATGTTTTGTGCTAGCTGGTTCAAACAAAAGAAGATAAACTTCTTCCATAGCTATTGGTTTATGCTCTACACCTCTTGGTATTATGAGCATCTCACCTTCTTTTAAAGTAACTGTATGATCGCG
>TARA_B110000483_G_scaffold240561_1_pt1 | contig 12419 bp, 9 predicted proteins | sample TARA_B110000483 | Tara Oceans TARA_B110000483 (sample SAMEA4398176) | marine metagenome | biome: Polar Biome; feature: [SRF] surface water layer (ENVO:00010504); material: water (ENVO:00002006), including particulate matter (ENVO:01000060) such as... | depth 5 m
AATATAAGTCCAAATAAAATTTTTGTAAATTATGATTATTTATCTGGCATTTCAAGCACTTGGACTAGACATTGTAATGATTTTTTTAAAAAAATTACTAAAAAATTTAAATACAATGAAAAAAAGGATACGATAGTTGAAATTGCATCAAATGATGGAACTTTATTAAAGTTTTTTCAAAAGAAGAAATTTAATTGCATTGGTGTAGAGCCATCAAAATACGCTGCCAGCATTGCAAAAAAAAATAAAATTTATACAATTAATAAATTTTTAACACCTCAATTAGCCAATATAATAAAAAAAAGAAATAAAAATATTTCATTAGTAGTTGCTAATAATGTAATTGCGCACGTTCTAAATATTAACAGTTTTATCAAATCTTTATCTTTATTATGTGGAGAAAGTACCATTTTGACAATTGAATTCCCTCATGTGGGAAATCTATTTAAAAAACTACAATATGATACAATTTATCATGAACACCACTATTATTATAGCCTAGAGAGTATTCAAAATTTATTAGCAAAATATAATTTGTATATATTTGATGTAGAAAAAATTAAGATTCACGGTGGTTCATTTAGAATTTATGTAAGAAAGAGTAATAAAAGCGTAAGAAAAAGTAAAAGATTATTAAAAGAAATAAAAAAAGAATTAGAAATGAATCTTTACTCGTCTAAAAGTTTAAAAAAACTAAACCTAGATGTAAAAAAAACTAAAATTAACGCTATAAAATACTTAAAGAAATTAAAAAGTAATAATGTTAAAATATCTGCTTATGGTGCTGCTGCAAAAGGAAATACTTTTTTAAATTACTGTAAGATAAATAATGAGATTATAGATTATGTTTATGACAATAATAAACTTAAACAAAATAAATTCTTACCTGGCTCAAGAATAAAAATTTTAGATCCTAAAATGATTAAAAAAAATAAACCTGATTACATAATTATTTTACCTTGGAATATAAAAGAAGAAATAATCAAAACTTATAATTTTGTAAAAACTTGGGGATGTAAATTTTTGGTTTTATTACCTAAAATAAAAAAATACTAGTGCAGGCAATACTTTATATATCTTATGATAGCATTACAGACGCTATTAGTAAGTCACAAACAATACCCTTATTAAATGAATATTCAAAACTTAACAAGGTATATTTAATTTCTTTTGAAAAAAAGCCTAATGAAGCAAAAAAAAATAAAAATTATTTAAATAAAAAAATTAAATGGCATTATATTAAATTTGAAACAAATCTTATATTAAAATTATTCTCATTAATTACCTGCAAAATAAAAATACTAAAAATTTTGTTGTTTAATAAAATTGATATTATTCAAACTAGGAGCTACATACCTACTATTTTTATTTTAATCCCTAAGCTTTTTATAAAATTTAAATTAATCTTTGATATTAGGGGATTCTGGTTTGATGAAAAGTTTGAAGCAGGACATATTTCCTCACTTAACTACAATATATTAAAAATATTAGAGAAATTTTTATTCAATGTTGCTGACGAAATAATAACATTATCACATATATCAAAAAAAATAATTTCTAAAGATTTTATAGTAGATAAGAAAAAGATTCATGTAATACCAACTTTTACAAATTTTAAAAAATTTAAAAATAATGTAAAGACCACACCAGTAAATAAAATAATTTTTGGATATGTTGGAAACATAGGAATGAACTACGAATTCAACAAAATTATTTGTTTTTTTGAATACTTCGATAAAATTAATAGTAATTGGGAACTTATAATTGCAAATAATCAAATAAATAAAATTCCACTAATTGAGAAGTTGTCTTTTAAAAAAAAAATAAAATTAAAAAAAGTAAAATTTTTACAAATGAACAAATTTTATTCAAAAATTGATCTATGTATATATTTTTTAAATAAAAAATTTTCTAAAAAAGCGTCTTGCCCAACTAAACTAGGTGAGCTGATTGCTACAAATACTCCCTTTATTACCAATTCTAAAATAGGTGATATAAATCAAATTATTTTAAAAATCAAAATTAAAGAATTTTTAGTTGATAAAATAAATACTTCAAAAATAATCAAAATTAACAAAATAATTTTAAAAATTAAAAATAAAGAATTGAAATATAATTCAAGATTAAAGCTTAAGCATTATTTTGGTGAAAATTTAAATTTAAATAAATACAATGCAGTAGTTCAAAATTTGAAAAAATGAAAACTCTTATAATTTTTTATCCATACAATAACTTAGCTGTAGATCAACTAAGTGTGATAGAGCTTTTAAAAAAAAAATATAAAATTATTTTATTAACAATTGAGGAAAGAGGAAGCTTACATAAAGCAGCTAATGATCTAAACGTCATTAGTTTATCAATATTTAATAAAAATAATTATTTTTATAATATAATTAAAAAAAAAATTTTTTTAATTAGTAAAATCCTTTATTATATTTATCTTTTTTATAAGTTTCCAAAAATCATTGTAAAACATAGAGTAAAATATGTTTTTGCACATCTTGAGGTTAGTGGCTTAGTTTCTTCATTTTATGAAAAATTTTTTAATTTTAAATCTTTTTATTTTAGACACAGCGCAGATGCAAATTTGATAGAAGGAAATTACAGATCTAAGATAATAAATAAATTAGTTAATTTAATGTCAAATAATATAATATGTGTAAGCTCTGCAGTCAAAAAGCATTTAATTAAAATCGAAAGAGTTAATCCAAAAAAAATTACTCAAATTGATTATGGCTATAATTTTAACTTATACTACAAATACAAATCTTATAAAAAAAAATATAAGTTTTCAAATTCAAAAACAATTAATTTAATTACAATCGGTAGATTGGTTAATCTAAAGAGACATATCTTAATTTTTAAACTAATGAACAAATTAAAGAATTCAAATAAAAATTATAACCTCATTTGTCTTGGGTCGGGTAGTAAGGAAAAAGAATTAAAAAATTTTATTAAAATAAATAGATTAAAAAATATTAGAATGTTTGGTTTTAAAAAAAATATTTTAGATTATTTAATGCAATCTGATATTCTTATTCATTTTTCTAAGTCAGAATCTTTTGGACATGTCGTTTTGGAAGCAGCATTACTAAAGAAAACTGTTTTAGTATGCAAAAATGTTGGAATTTTTAATAGTTTAATAAATGATAAGTTTAATGGATTTTTAGTATCAAAAAATAATCCCATTAACGAAAGTTTAAAAATTTTAAATACTTTAACTAAAAAAAAAGCTAAACAACTTGGACTAAAATTACATAAATCAATTATAAAAAAATACCATATAAATAACCTTGAAAGAAAATATTTAGAATTATTGAAATGAAAAAAACTAATATAATTATTACAGGTGGTTTGGGTAATATTGGCAGCTCTTTTGTTAAAAAACTTGTTAATAACAAAAAATATTTTTTATATATAGTTGATAATTTGTATACTGGGAGTCTATCAAAATTACCTAGTAAAAAATATAAGAATTGGAAGTTTTTCAAGCTTAATGTTAATTCAAAAACTGAACTTAACAAAAGTTTTAAAAATATTAGAATTGATTATATTTTTCATTTCGCTGCTTTAGTTGGAGTTAGTAGAACTTTAATGAACCCGAAAAAAGTTTTTAAAGATATTGATGGAATCAAAAATATTCTTCAATTGGCCTTAAAGAAAAAAATAAAAAAATATTTTTTTTCATCTTCATCTGAAGTTTATGGAGAAACCACTAAATTTCCTCAAAATGAAAACAACACACCACTTAATTCAAGGCTTCCATACTCTGTTGTAAAAAATTTGGGAGAATTATGCGCAAAAAATTATCTTACAGATTCATCAATAAATTACACAATATTCAGATTCTTTAACACTTATGGTCCTGCACAAAATGATGACTTTGTAATTCCTAATTTTATAAAACTAGCAAAAAAAAATAAGCCCATTTTAATTAATGGTGATGGAAGCCAAACACGAACATTTTGCTACATAGATGATAATATAGATTGTTGTGTTAAAATTTTTAAAAAAAACCTTTTAAATAATCAAATTATTAACATTGGTTCAAATAAAGAAATAACAATTTTAAGTTTAGCAAAAAAAATTATCAAGATTTTAAATTCAAAATCTAAAATATATTTTAGGCCTAAATTAAAAGAGGGAGATATGGCCAGAAGATTTCCTGAAATTAAAAAAATGAAAAAAATATTAAATAGAAGAATGATTTCACTAGATAAGGGTATCATAAAAACTTCTATTAAAATTTAAATTTTAAATGAAAGATTTTTTTTTCTCATTTGTAATCCCTACTTATAATAGATCACACTTTTTAAAAAAAACTATTAACTCACTCTTAAATCAAAAATACAAAAACTTTGAAATAATTGTTGTTGATGATGGAAGTACAGACTCAACACGTCAAATCATTAATGAAATGAACAATCCAAAAATTAAATATTTTTTTCAAAAAAACCAAGAAAGAGGTGTAGCAAGAAATACTGGATTTTCAAAAGCAAAAGGAGATTACATAAATTTTTTTGATAGTGACGATGTTGCTTATGATAATCATTTACAAATAGCTAATAATATATTGCAGAAATCAAATTACGATATAATCCATTTAGGTCACCATAAGATTTTAAATGGTAACATTGTAAAAACTAATAATCCAAGTGGCGTATTAAACAAAAAGATTTTATTTGGTAATATTATGCTTCCTATTTCAACCTTTATTAAAAAAGAAATATTAAAAGAATTTATTTTTTTAAATGATAGAGAAATAGCAGGATCTGAGGATTATCTGTATTGGCTTAATGTATCAACAAAATTTACAATACACGGATTTAAAGAAATTACATCTGCTTTAACTCTTCATTCTGAAAGGTCAATGTCTACTACAACTGCATTTAAAACAGAAAAAAGAATATTAAAACTATTAAACTATGTTAAAAACAATGATAATTTTAATGAACTAGATATTAACAAAGTTAATGCAAGTTGTTTTATTTTTACTGCTTTAGAATTTTCATTAGAAAAAAATTATAAAAAAACATTTAAATATTTAAAATATACTTTTTTTGAGTATCCTCTTTTTATTTTTTCTATAAGATTTATTGTTATTTTAAAAAATATAATATTTTAATATGTGTGGAATTAGTGGAATTATAGATTTAGATAAAAAACTTGGTGAAGTAAACATAAATAATATTTTAAAACGTTTTAATAAAATTTTACATCATAGAGGTCCCGATGATAATGGTACATGGGTAGAAAAGAATGTGGGTCTTGCACACACAAGACTTTCAATTATAGATTTATCTAAAAATGGTCATCAGCCGATGATATCAAGAAATAAAAATACTATACTATCTTATAACGGCGAAATTTATAATTTCAGAGATCTGCAGCAAAAATTAACAAATAAAGATTTAAGATCTAATTCTGATACTGAAGTTCTACTAGAATACTACAATGAATATGGAGTAGACAATTTAATTGAAAAAGCAAATGGAATGTTTGCTTTTTCAATATATGATAAGATTAAAAATAAATTAATTTTAGCTAGAGATAAAGTTGGTAAAAAACCTCTTTACTATTATCATGATAATGAATATTTTATATGGGGTTCAGAAATTAATATTTTTAAACACAGTCCAATAGCAAATAAGCTCAAAATTAACCCAGATGCTATTGGAAATTATTTTAATGTAGGGTACATTCCTAATCCATTATCTATATTTGACAAAATAAATAAAATTCAACCAGGTGAAGTGCTTAAGTTAGATTTAAATAAAAATTTAATATCTAAAGATAAAAAAAAATTTATTAACAATCAAAATAATTTAATTAATAATAGTTTTGAAGAAACAATACGTGACTCTGTTAAAATTAGAACTATTTCTGATGTTCCGTACGGAGTTTTTCTCTCTAGTGGGCTTGATAGCACTTTAGTTGCAGCTACTTTAAAAGATTTAAATAAAAATGTAGATAGCTTCTCGATTGGGATTAAAAATAATGATTTAATCGATGAGTCAACTGCATCAAGAAAAATAGCAAAAACCCTAGGATTAAATCATAATGAACTAATTCTCGATGAAAATAGTTTAATTAACTATTTTCCTAAAATTGCCAAAGCTTATGGAGAGCCATTTGCTGATACATCACAAATTCCTACGTTGATATTAACAGAATTTGCAAAAAAAAAAATTACTGTTGCTTTATCAGGTGATGGTGGTGATGAATTGTTTTGTGGATATAACAGATATCTTTATTTAAAAAAAAATGAACTACTACTAAAAGCCTTTTTTAAGATGAATAACTACAGTTTTTTTAGAAAACTATTAAAAATATTTATAAATTTCCCTTTTTTAGAGGGAAATAATATTAAAATCTTTAATAAATTAAGAGTACTTGAAGACAGTAAATCTTTTGAAGATTTATATTCAAACTTAGTAAAAATCCAAAGTTCAGAAATTGATATTTTTAAAGATGATTTTAAAAAATATGAAAATTACTATTTAAAAAATCAAAATAATCTTGATGGTAATTATTTACTACAAATGCAAAATAAAGATGTAGAAAATTATTTACCCGACGATATTTTGACTAAAGTTGATAGAGCGAGTATGCAAAATAGCTTGGAAGTAAGGTGTCCTCTTTTAGATTTTAGATTATCTAGTGCGATTTTTGAAAATGATAATCAAAAAATTAAAAATGGACAAAGTAAAATTATACTGAGGAATATGTTAAAAAAATTTATGGACATTAATTTAATATCAAAAAATAAAAAAGGTTTCGCTATACCAGTAAAGAATTGGCTGAATGATGGTTTATTTGAATTGGTTAACGACTCTATTAATTCAAATAGTCTAAAAAATGATGAATTCTTAGATCATAAAAAAATAAAATCAATTTGGGTGGATCATAATAACAATAAAACCGACTCATCAAATATAATTTGGTCTACAATTGTTTACTTGCAGTGGAAAAATGAATGGATGAAAAATTGAATATAAATCCCGAAATAACAATTAATTTAATAAATTTTAATCAATCTAAATTTTTAAAAAAAGCAATTGATAGTGTTTTAAAACAATCTTATCAAAATTTTGAACTCATTATAATTGATAATGGTTCTACCGATAATTCAAAGTCGATAATTAAATCATATCTAGATGATCCGAGAATAAGGTTCTTAAATTTTGAAAAAAATGAATACGTTACAAAAAGATTGAATCATTCTGTTTCTATTTCTAAAGGAAAATACATAAATTTTTTGATGGCTGATGATTTTTTTGAAATTAATAAGTTAAAAAATCAAATTAACATATTTGAAAAATTAGATAACAGTTATGGTGTTGTTTATGGGTCTACAATAATTGTTAATGAAAGACTTAATAAAAAATTTTCATCAAATGTGGTTAAAATAAATGGCGATGCTCTTAAAATACAATTAAATAAAAATTTAAAATATGGTCATATAAATTTTAATTCAGCATTAATCAAAAAAGAATGTTTACAAAAACACCCTATGCTTGAAAATATTTTTATTGAGACTGAGTCAATATTTTTATGTTTTGCATTAGATTATAAGTTTCACTTTGATAATAACGTAGTTTGTTATTTTAGGGAGCATGAAACAAATATTGGAAAAAAAATTTTTGATAATCTAGCACGTCACTTAAAAAGAATAGATCTATTAAAAAAGTTAAATATAAAAGAAAAAAAATGCAAAAATAAAGACATTGATAATTATAGAGGAAATATAATCATCAATATTATTTGGTACAATTTAAGAACTAATGGTAATAAAATGAATAATTGGAGATTAATTTATGAAATAGGTGTTAAACACAAATCTCTATTACTTCACCTTAAGTTCTATTTAATACTTATACTTAACTTTTTGCCAAAAAATTTGCTTAAATACTTAAATGCTTGGATTGATAAAAAAAAAATTAGTAAGCTAAATAATATTAGACTTGATTAGAACTTTTTAAGTCAATTAAAACTTTACTGTAGACATTATCCCATTTTTTTAAGATTCTCTCATTACTGTATTTTTCTTCAGCATATTTTTTTCCACGTAGAGCAATTAATTTTCTTTTTTGTTCATTTAAGATTAATTTTTCTATTTGAGAATACCAATCATCATCGTCAAAACAATAATTTGTTAGTTTGGCATTTTTCATCGTTCTGTAATAAGCATTTGAAGCACTAGTTATTACAGGAAGTCCCAATCTCCAAAAAAGTAATAATTTATTTTCAGGTTTTCCAGCAATAAAATTATCTTTTAAGTCTGTTGGTATTATTGCTAGGTCGTTCTTTAAAATAATCTTATAGTAATTCTTTAAATTCCACTTGTGTAATGTAAATATCTTATTTTTTTTAAAAATTTTATCAACTTGTTTGTAAGTTTGAATTTCATAAAATTGATTCAAATATCCTTTATATTTTAAATCTGTAATTATATTTACATTAATTTTATATTTTTTTGATAATTTGATTAAAACCGATGATACAGTTTTTAATAAATAAGCATTTTGGGGCAAGCCTTCCCAAACGATTTGAAAGGTATTACTAGTTTGTTTATATTTTTTTTTATGCAAGGACCTAACAGTTGTATCTTTAAGATCTAATATCACTTCTACATTTTTATTATATTTTTGTATAAGTTTTTTTTGTTCAATTGTAGAACATATTACCAAATTTGCTCTTTTGCACATCTTACCAAGTAAACTCCAGTAATTAAAATATAATTTTTTATGTTGTCTAAAAAAATATTTAGCAACACTTCTAAACCATCCTTTTACATTTGTTTTACTGATGCTTAAGTAAGAATCAGTTAGATCATAAATTATGTATGAATATTTTTCCTTAATCCATTGCGTTATGTCTGCTTGCTGAGTTAAAAAAACAATTTTATGACTTGCAATATTATCTAAAACTTTAAATGGAATTTTTTTATTTTTTAAAAAATATGCAAATCTTCTTCTATCACCTGGTGAATTCAAATCATTTGTTAGAGGAACTAAACCAATTTTATTTAATTCCTTTCCCTTGCACTGAAAAATTACATTCTGATATATTTCTAGATACTTATTTGAGATTATATTTATACTAAATTTAGATAAGTTATTTTTTAAATTATTTAATAGTTCTTCTTTCTTTTTTTTTTTATAATGAATAATCTTAAATAGCTTATTTGCAATTTGGCTGGCTTTTTTTATTGGTACAATTAATTCAGAATTATTAATAATTTTTTTGGAGTCTCCAACATCAGTTGAAATAGTTAATGTATTACTTAAAATACTTTCGACTAAAACATTGGGAAAACCCTCAGAATCGGATGACGTTAAACAAAAAATATCTAACATTTGATAGATATAGCTAATATCAATTGATTTAGGCTCTAAAAGAATAAAATTATTCTCTAATTTTCTAAATCTTATTGCTTCTAATAATTTTTTATTTTTGTTAATACCTTTTCCTAAAATTAGAAATTTTATATTTTTTATTTTTTTCTTTAAATAATAAGCACTTTTAATAAATGTTAAATGATCTTTCATAGGATGGTCTCTACCTACATTACCAATCAAAATATCATGTTTTGCGACACCTAACTCATATCTCATTTTTAGTCTAAGTTTATTATTTTTAGATTTATCAATTTTGCTAAGGTCATAGCCATTATGTATTACTTCTATATTTGACTTATTATATCCAAGATCTATATGATCGTTTTTTCCTTTATATGAATTTGCAATAATTTTTTTTGGGATAACACCTGATAACATTGCAAGAACTTTTACAAATATTTTACTAAAGATATCTAAATGACGCATAGTATCTGAAGATCTTATACTCCATAAAATATTTTTCCTATTTTGTAATATTGATATGGCTGAAGCAATCAGATCTGAACCGTATAACCAGCTATGTATTAAATCTGGATTGATTTGATTTATCAATTTATAAAGCTTAATAAAAACTAAAACAGGATTGTTATTTTTATAATTAAGTTCATAAATTTTTATATTTTTTAAGTAATCTTTATAATAAGTTGAAATATCATCTATACTTATAATATGAATCTCGTAGTTACCTAAATTCTCATTTGTTGATAAATTATCACAAAGCGCTACTAAATTTTTTTCAGCTCCCCCAATTTGTAAGCTATTAATTATATGTAAAATTTTTATTTTTTTTTTCATTGATCTTTAAATTTATTAAGTCCACATAAAATATAATTAAGCTAAAAATATAAAAAATACTTTTATATAAATTAAAATTAATTTTTTTATTTGCATGTAATGAATAACGTAAATAATTTATTATAGCTAAGCACCTAAAAGATAAAGAGTTATATTCTTTACTGTTATAATAAATTAAGTATAATTTTTGCATATATATTGGGTTTTTTAATTTATAAAAATTTATTTTACTTGTTATTCCACCTTTAAGATATTCTTTTTGAACTACTGGACAGTCGATAGATATGCAAGGATTTTTTTTTGATGCTAAAGCCCAAATTAAACCTGTTGGAATTCTTTCAAATTTTTTTATTTTAAAATGTTTTATGATATTCTTCAATATATCTGTTGATACGACTTCCTTCATATCAGTTTTAATTTTTTGATCTGCTATAATTTTTAGATAATTATTTATATTTTTTGAAGGTGTTGACCTAATGATTTTGGATTTTTTTTTAATTATTGTGCCAAAAACAAAAAAGTTATTATTATAATTTTCATTATTTTTAAGGGTAGCTAAAACTTTATTTAATCCACTTTTTAAAAATTTATCATCATCGTCTAATATAATTGTAAATTTTCCTTTAGCTTTTTTAATTCCATAACAAAGAGCAAATGTTCGCCCAGAATTTTGGATTCTAAAAATTTTAATATCTATCTTTTTTTTATAAATTGAAATAAATTTTTTTACGTTATAATTTGAACCATCATCTACTAAAATCACTTCAAATTTATTAAAATTATTTTTTATGCTATTTAAGCACCTTTTTAATAATTTTTTTCTATTATACGAAGGTATTATTATCGACAATAATGGGCGCATCTAAACTTTTATTTTATAGTATTCTTTATACCAGTCGATAAATTTAATTAAGCCTGTTTGGATATTCGTCTTTGAAAACGTTTTATTAACAAGTTTTAATTTTTTCACACCAGCTTTTGTTTTAGAAATATCACCTGGTTGAATCTTTAAAAATTTTTTCTTACTTTTAATTTTTAGTATAATTTCTATCTTCTCAACAAGGTCCATGAGCTTTATCGATTTATCATTACCCAAATTAATAATATTATATGGGGCATAACTTTCATCTACTCTTAATACTTTTTTATTTTTTTTAGCAATTTGTTTTTTTGGTATTTTATCTATTAAGCTACATATTCCATTCACTATATCATCCACATAAGTAAAACTTCTTTCATGTTTACCAAAATTAAAAATATTTATAGGCTTTTTTTCTATTATATTTTTTACAAATAAAAATATTGACATATCTGGCCTACCCCAAGTTCCATAAACTGTAAAAAATCTTAAACCAGTTGTGGGTAGATCAAATAACGAACTATAGGAATGAGCAATTAGCTCATTGGATCTTTTGGTAGCAGCATACAACTGCATGGGGTGGTTTACTTGATCAGTTTCTTCATATAATTCTTTTGTTGAATGACCATATACACTACTGGAACTTGCGTATAATAGATGTTTTATTTTCTTTTGTTTAGCTAATTCAATAATATTAACAAATCCTACTAAATTACTACTCACATATGCATATGGATTTTGTATAGAATATCTAACACCAGCTTGAGCAGCTAAATTGATTATATAACTAAAGTCTTTTGACAAAAACTTGTTAACGAACTTAGAGTTACTTATGTCATATTTGATAAAAACAAATTTTTTTTTTAAGTTTTTTAAGTGTTTGATTCTATCATTTTTTAAATTTACATCATAATAGTTATTTATATTATCAACACCAATAATAGTATGCCCCATATTTAAAAGTTTTTTAGCAAGATGAAAACCTATAAAGCCCCCAACTCCTGTTAATAATATTTTCATATTTTATTCTAAGTTATTAATTTCATTTGTTACGTTATAGGCAAAATCTATAGATAATTTATTTTCCACACCTTTCATAACTTTGTTTTCATAATAATCTACAAATTTCTGTATTATTTGTTCTTTAGATTTTGTAAAATTAATAACATACACTATTCTTGAGTCATTTTTAAACACAATCATTCGATTATCGTTAGTAGAAAAAGCAGTTTTAATCTTAAAACTTTTATTTTTGAAATAAATATTTTTTATTGCAATTAAGTGAGATCCCAAATCTAAATTTGAGTTTAATTTTTTTTTGTCATCACTTTGATTAAAAATTAATTCTATATGATTGAAGTCAA
>TARA_B110000483_G_scaffold133688_1_pt1 | contig 12396 bp, 18 predicted proteins | sample TARA_B110000483 | Tara Oceans TARA_B110000483 (sample SAMEA4398176) | marine metagenome | biome: Polar Biome; feature: [SRF] surface water layer (ENVO:00010504); material: water (ENVO:00002006), including particulate matter (ENVO:01000060) such as... | depth 5 m
CTAGCGGATTTACAATCCGCCCCCATTAACCACTCGGGCATCGACCCATAAATTCAGTACAACTATTTATAAATAATTACAACTGATTACAGTATATCATTCACCAATACTTTTTTCAAGTAATTTAAAATAAATATCCTAACTAGCAAGGATAATTCAGATAATTCGGGTGATCAAACTCATAGGCGGGGAAAGAAGATTAATACCATACTAGGACAAAGAAGTGGTTAGAAAGTCTTGTGATAAAATACAAGTCCGAGGCTGACAAGGTGATCAATGATGATCAAAAGAGCCTAATAGTACGTTGTTTAAAAGAAGAGTTACTTGCATGAAAAATATATAACTAATATTGCATTAAAGAAAAAGTAGCCAACGAAATAAAATCATAGGAAATTCTGAATTAGCTCGAAAAGACGAAAACATTAGTGAATTTAGAGAACAAATGAATTAACAATATGATAAACGTAGGTCCATATTCAAATATGGTTCTACGTTTATCATATTGCTAATCCCGTAAAAATTAGTTTTACTATGGTAAAAATTTAAACTATATAATCAGTTACTTACCTACTGAAAAATCCGTTTCTATTGTTTCACCTTCTGGCCCATTTGTTGAAGTAGGGTCTGCTTGACTATACACTTTTTGTCCTATTTCCATCATAACTTGTTTGATTTCTTCAGTTAATGATTTCATCGCATCTGTATTATCACTTTCAATTTCTGCTTGTAGTTTAGTAAGTAAAGATTCAACCTTTTCTTTTTCACTAGGATCAATTTTCGATTCTAATTCTTCAAGTTGCTTTTTAGTTTGATAAGCGACTGAATCTGCTTGATTTTTAGTCTCGATTTGGGCTGATTTTTCTTTATCTGCAGCTGCATTTGTCTCAGCTTCTTCTACCATACGTTCAACATCTTCTTTTGGTAATGTTGAAGCTCCAGTTATAGTAATGGATTGTTGTTTATTTGTTGCCTTATCTTTTGCCGTTACAGATAAAATACCGTTTGCATCAATGTCAAATGTAACCTCAATTTGTGGCACTCCACGTGGTGCTGAAGCGATTCCATCTAAACGGAATGTTCCAAGACTTTTATTATCTTTTGCTAGTTCACGTTCACCTTGTAAAACATGAATTTCCACATTAGGTTGATTATCGACAGCTGTTGAAAAAGTTTCTGATTTCTTAGTAGGTATAATTGTATTTCTCGGCGTAATTTTAGTTGTTATACCACCTAGTGTTTCAACACCGAGTGATAGTGGTGTAACGTCAAGTAATAAAATGTCTTTAACCTCGCCACCTAAAACTCCCGCTTGAACTGCTGCTCCTACAGCTACGACTTCATCTGGATTTACAGTTTGGTTTGGTTCTTTGCCAAGTAAGTTTTTAACTAATTCTTGGACCGCAGGTATTCTCGTTGAGCCACCGACTAATACATTTTGATCAATTGCATCTGGAGTTAGCTCAGCATCTTTAAGTGCATTTTGGATTGGAGTCTTACAACGTTCGATTAAATCTGAACACAATTCTTCAAATTTTGCTCTCGTTAATTCTTTCTCTAAATGCTTAGGTCCGTCTGATGATACGGAAATAAACGGTAAGTTAATTGATGCTTGACTTAAGTTTGAAAGTTCAATCTTTGCTTTCTCGGCAGCTTCAGTTAAACGTTGTAGTGCTTGATTATCTTGTGTTAAATCGATACCTTCTGCAGATTTAAATTCTTGTACAAGCCACTGAACAATTTTTTCGTCAAAGTCATCACCTCCTAAATGTGTATCACCAGAAGTCGATAAAACTTCAAAAACACCATCCCCAACTTCAAGTATAGAAACATCAAATGTTCCCCCGCCTAAATCAAAAACAAGGATAGTTTCATTATCCTTTTTTTCTAATCCGTATGACAATGAGGCTGCTGTTGGTTCGTTAATAATTCGTAAAACATCTAAACCGGCAATTCGACCAGCATCTTTTGTTGCTTGACGTTGTGAATCATTAAAGTATGCTGGCACTGTTATTACAGCCTGGTTAACTGTTTCACCTAGGTATTTTGTAGCGTCTTCAGCTAGCTTACGTAGAACTTGTGCTGAAATTTCTTCAGCTGCAAATTTTTTATTCAATGCTGGACAATCAAGTTTTATAATATCCTCAGTTTGAATAACTTTATATGAAACTTGTCGCAACTCTTCCGTAACTTCATTTGTTTTACGTCCAATAAATCGCTTAATAGAATAAAATGTATTCTCAGGGTTAACGACTGCTTGACGCTTAGCAATTTGACCTACTAGTAGGTCTCCTTTTTTTGTATAAGCTACTACCGATGGTGTTGTACGATTTCCTTCGGAATTTGTAATTACTTCCGGTTTTCCTCCTTCCATCACAGCAACAACCGAATTTGTTGTTCCAAGATCAATTCCAATAACTTTTGCCATTTATTTTCTACTTTATTTTCTCTTTCTTTTTAAATTATAAGAATTGGTTAACTTGAAAAGAAGGTGTAATTACCCCCCTATTTTTAATGTTGTAGTTTAAGTTTGTTCCTTTGCGATTTGTTGGTAATTGAACTAGCTTAATTTTTTTTAAATTTCTATTGACCGTGTTTGAATCTGAACTGGACAAATTGATCTAAATTACTCTATAATTAGAGTGCTTATTCCTATCTCGGATTGAGCTAAAAAAATTTACCCCTTGGTAAATTTTGCATTGTTTATATGATTTGATAATAAAGAATTGATATGTCTATTGGCTTATTTGGTCGAAAAATCGGAATGACTCAAATTTTTGCTGATGATGGAACAGCTGTTCCAGTTACACTTGTTCAAGGGGAAAACTGTCAAGTGAGTCAGATAAAAACTATTGATACAGATAGTTATAATGCAATTCAAGTTTCATTCGTGGAACAGTCATTACATAAAATAACTAAACCACAATTAGGTCATTTAAAGAAGTCTGGTACCAAAGGATTTAAATATTCTGGTGAATTTCGTGTTACTGATCCAAATGGTTATAAGTTAGGTCAAATGCTTAATGTCGATATATTTAGTACTGGTCAAAAAGTTGATATCACCGGTAAAAGTATTGGTAAAGGTTTTGCTGGAAATCAAAAACGACATAACTTTAGCCGTGGTCCAATGACTCACGGATCAAAAAATCATCGTTTACCTGGTTCTATTGGTGCTGGTAGTACGCCTGGACGTGTTTACCCAGGTAAAAAAATGGCCGGTCAAATGGGAAATAAAACTATAACTATCAAGAATAGTGAAATTTTATTTATTAGTGTTCCAGAAAATATCCTTGTTTTAAAAGGTTCGTTACCAGGAAAGAAAGACAATTTATTACGCATAGCACCTATTGATTAGGTTTTTTATTTTTAAGACTTAATTTAATCAATTGTTTCTTTTGTTCTGTTAGTAAATATTTATATACAAATGTATGTCTTTAAAACAAAATTCGTTTATTTCGTTAATAAAATATCCGATTTTAACTGAAAAAACTATTCAACTGTTACAGAGTAATCAGTATAGTTTTGCCGTTGATAAAAAGGCAAATAAAGTTTCAATTAAAGCCGCAATTGAAGAATTATTTGATGTTAAGGTGGTTTCAGTTAATACTTCGATGCGTCCGTTAAAGCGTCGTCGAGTTGGAAAATTTATCGGTCAAAAGCCTCGTCACAAAAGAGCAATAGTTACACTTGCGCCAGAAAATTCAATTACATTTTTTGAAGAGAATTAAAATCTGGTGCTTATTTAAAAGTTTTAATAGTACATCTTATACATACAATTTTATATGGCAATTCGTTTGTATCGGGCATATAGTCCAGGCACACGTTCACGTTCTAGTTTATTCTTTGATGAAATTACAACAAATCGTCCTCAAAAAGCTCTAACATTTGGTAAAAAAGCTTGCAGTGGACGTAATAATCGAGGAGTAATTACACTTGGAGATCGTGGTGGTGGACATAAGAGAAAATATCGTATTATTAGTTTTAATCGTAAAGAAGCGAATTCTGAAGTTGATGTTATTACAGCTCGAGTTATAAGTATCGAGTATGATCCTAACCGTAATGTTCGTATTGCACTGTTATGTTATGAAAATGGAACAAAAAAGTATATCTTATGCCCTCGTTCTTTAAAAGTTGGAATGACTGTATCTTCGGGTAGTAATGCGCCTATTGAAATTGGTAGTGCAATGCCCCTTTCATCTATGCCGTTAGGTAGTACTGTTCATAATGTTGAATTAACGTTAGGTAAAGGAGGTCAACTTGCTCGATCCGCTGGTGCATATGCCCAACTGATTGCAAAAGAAGGTAATTTTGTTACATTGAAGTTACCTTCAGGTGAGATACGTTTGGTCCATAAGCAATGTTATGCAACATTAGGTCAAGTTGGGAATATTGAGTTTGCTAATATACGTTTAGGTAAAGCTGGTCGTAATCGTTGGTTAGGGCGCCGACCACATGTTCGTGGTGTAGTTAAAAACCCTATTGATCACCCACACGGTGGAGGAGAGGGTCGTTCTCCGATTGGTCGTGCACGACCAGTAAATCCTTGGGGTAAACCAGCTCTTGGAGTTAAAACACGTAAACCAACAAAGTCAAGTAGCAAGTATATACTTCGTTCGCGTCGCTAAATTAAGTATTTATATTAATTATTCACATGACACGTTCTTTAAAAAAAGGTCCTTTTGTAGCCTCTTATATCATGGAAAAAGTTGAAGCAATGAATGCATCTGGTAAAAAGGATACTATTCAAACTTGGTCTCGCACATCAACTATTCTTCCAAATATGATTGGTCATACTTTTGCTGTTTATAATGGTAGACAGCATGTTCCAGTTTTTGTTTCTGATCAAATGGTTGGACATAAATTAGGTGAATTTTCTCCTACTCGAACATTTCGCTCCCATATTAAGAAAGACAAAAAATCTAAGCGTTAGAATTATATAGTTTGGTCTTATGGTTACAAATTCTTTAAAAAATAATGAAGTTCAAGCTGTTTCTAAGTATATCCGAATGTCTCCTAGCAAGGTGCGTCGTGTTCTTAGACAAATACAAGGAAAAAGTTATAAAGATGCACTTATTCTTCTAGAGTTTATGCCTTATGCATCGTGTGAGCCAATTCTTAAGGTTTTACGATCTGCAGCAGCAAATGCTCAAAATAATCTGAATCTAGATGAAGCAAGTTTATTCGTAAAATCAGCTTTTGCTGATCAAGGTCCAGTAATGAAGCGTTTTCGTCCACGTGCTCAAGGTAGAGCATATCGGATTCTAAAAGCTACGTCACATATAACAATTGTGATATCTAGTTAGACTATCAAAACATCATAAAATTTTTAATTAAAATATTTTTGTGGGACAAAAAACACATCCAACTGGTTTTCGAATCGGCATTAATAAGCCATATCAATCTACATGGTTTGCAAACTATGGTGTATACAGCAAAGTTTTGCAAGAAGATTATAAAATTCGACAATTTTTTGAAAAGGAATGGAGTACGGTTTATAGTAAAGCTGGTATTGCCAAATTAGAAATCAAAAGAAAGGTTAACAAAATTGAGTTGTTAATTCATGCTACTCGTCCGAAGTTAATAGCTACTGGTTCTGAGGATGCGTTTTCAATTGATAATGTCGTTTTAAAATTAAAAAGCGAACTAAAAGAATTTAGAAAAGTTCGTCTTAAAGTTATTCAAATCGCTAAAAGTGAGAATGAAAGTCTATTAGTTGCACGTTCATTAGCTGACCAGTTAGAAAAACGTGTCGCTTTTAGAAAAGCAATGCGCCAAACGGCGCAACGACTGCAAAAAAGTGGTGTTAAAGGATTTAAAATCCAAGTTTCAGGTCGCTTAAATGGTGCCGAAATTGCAAGAGCTGAATGGGCTCGTGAAGGTCGTGTTCCCCTGCAAACAATTAGAGCTGATATTAGTTATGCCACTTATGAAGCTTTAACTACTTATGGAATTTTAGGGATCAAGGTTTGGATCTTTGATAAGGAAATTATTCATAAGTAGTAAATAGTTCGTTATAAATTTATATAAAACAAATATATACTTATGCTACTTCCTAAAAGAACCAAATTTCGTAGAGTACATCGCGGAAGACTAAAAGGAATTGCAACAAAGTCAAATACAGTTGTTTTTGGCGATTTTGGTATTCAAGCGTTAGAGCCAATTTGGTTGACTTCACGACAAATTGAAGCAACTAGACGAAGCATTACTAGATATGTACGTCGTTCAGGAAAAATTTGGATTCGTGTTTTTCCAGATAAACCAATCACGGAGCGTGCAGCTGAATCACGAATGGGTGCAGGAAAAGGTACTCCTGAGTATTGGGTTGCAGTTATTAAACCCGGTCATATTCTTTTTGAAATAACCGGTCTTGAAAAAGAAGCTGCATACAAGGTTCTTAAAACTGCTTCTCATAAGTTGCCGATTAAAACGAAAATTGTTAGTCGTGCAAATTTATAAATTCCTGGTTAATTTAGTTTTACAGAATTAAATATTCAAAGAAAATGGTTGTAAAGGAGAAAATAGGAATTGTCGTTAGTGATAAGATGATTGATACGAGGATTGTTGCTGTAAGTGATCGTATTGTTCATAAACGATATAAAAAAGTTATTACCCGTACCAAACGATATGCCGTTCATGATTCGGAATTTAATTCAAAATCGGGTGATAAAGTTCGAATTAAGCAGACTGTTCCGATTAGTAAAACTAAAACTTGGGCAGTTACAAATATTTTGAGAAAATCTTCAACTTAAACTTTATAAATGATACAACCACAAACATGTTTAAGAGTTGCTGATAATAGCGGGGCAAAAAAATTGATGTGTATTCGAGTTCTTGGTAGTAACCGTCGTTATGGTTTTGTTGGTGATGTGATAATCGGTGTTGTTAAGGATGCTACACCTAATCTTACAGTAAAACGATCTGACGTTGTTCGGGCCGTTATTGTAAGAACTAAGCACTCGATAACTAGAAGAGATGGAACTCGTTTACGTTTTGATGATAATGCTTCTGTGATTATTAATAAAGAAAATAATCCTCGTGGAACTCGAGTTTTTGGGTCTATTGCGCGTGAGCTAAAAGAGAAAGGTTTTACGAAAATTGTTTCATTAGCTCCGGAAGTACTATAAAGCAGATACAAAAAGTTTTGGCTTATAGAAGTATTGCAAATAATAATTTGATGAAAAAAGATTTAAGAAGTTTTTATAAACAGACAATTGTTCCGTCATTAATAAATGATTTTGGTTACAAAAATGTTGAACAAGTACCAAAGGTTATCGCAGTTTCTATTAATCGAGGTTTCGGTGAAGCAGCAAAAAATTCAAAAGAGCTTGATATTAGTTTAAAAGAATTAGCTATTGTTACTGGTCAACAACCTATTGTTAATAATGCAAGAAAATCTGTAGCTGGTTTTAAAATACGTGATGGTATGCCTGTTGGTTTATCAGTTACATTAAGGGGTGAGCGAATGTATGATTTTCTTGCTCGATTAATTCATATTGTTCTTCCAAGAATAAGAGATTTTCGTGGCGTTAGTCCAAACGGGTTTGATGGTCGTGGTAACTATAGTTTAGGGTTAAAAGATCAACTTATTTTCCCTGAAATTTCTTATGATGATGTCACTCAACTCCGTGGTTTTGATATTACGGTCGTTACAACTGCTAAAACAGATGAGGAAGCATTAGCTCTTTTAAAAGGTTTTGGTATGCCTTTAGCGGCTTCGTAAACTGTAAATTGAAAAAAGATTAAATTTATGACTAATGATACTATAGCCGATATGTTAACGCGTATCCGAAATGCAAATTTAGCAAAGCACCAAATTGTACAAATCCCTTCTACAAAAATTACAAGGGCAATAGCAAAAGTATTATTCGATGAGGGATTAATTGAATCTTTTGAAGAACTAGATAATGGTTTAAGAGGATCACTTTTAATTTCTCTTAAGTACGATGGAGTTGATAGAAAACCTGTTATTGAAAAAATACAAAGTATTAGTAAACCGGGTTTGCGTGTTTATAGTAGTAGTAAAAAAATGCCTCGAGTTTTGGGTGGATTTGGTACTGCTATCATTTCAACCTCTCGTGGTTTAATGACTGATCGACAAGCCCGCAGCGAATGCATTGGTGGTGAGATTTTATGTTATATTTGGTAGATGTGAGGTAAATTATGTCACGTATAGGTAAAAAGTATATTGCCTTACCGCAAAAGGTTAAGGTAACACTTGAAAGACAGAAAATTTCTGTCGATGGTCCAAAAGGGAGTTTATTTCGAATCTTACCTTCAATTATCTGTTGTACGTTAGATGAAGAAAATAATAGACTTCTTTTAGAAAAAGCAGAAGATACAAGATTAGCACAAGCTTTATATGGGTTATCACGTACTCTTGTTGCAAATATGGTAATTGGTGTTTCTGATGGTTTTTCTAAAACATTACAAATTTCTGGGGTTGGGTACCGTGCTCAATTAGATTCTAAAGATTTAGTTTTAAATATGGGGTATAGTCATCCAGTTCGAATGATTCCCCCTCCTGGAGTATCTGTAACATTAGAAGGTCAAACAACTATCATTATATCAGGTATTGAGTTGGATGTTGTTGGTGAATTTGCCGCTAAAATAAGGGCTGTTCGTCCGCCTGAGCCTTATAAAGGTAAAGGTATTGCCTACGAAGGTGAGGTAATACGTCGTAAGGCAGGTAAGACAGGTAAATAAGAATTTTAAAGTTATTAAATAAGAATTTTTATAAGTAACTAATTGATATGGTAATTCCTAAAAAATCAGGTAATTCGAAGACTGATTGGCAAGAGCGTGTTGTTGCGATTCAACGCGTGACAAAGGTAGTTAAGGGTGGTAAAAAAATGAGTTTTCGTGCGGTTGTAGTAGTTGGTAATGAACAAGGTAAAGTTGGTGTTGGTGTTGGTAAGGCAGGTGATGTTATTACTGCTGTAAAAAAAGGAGTAACTGATGGAAAAAAGCATGTAATTAATGTTCCATTAACTGGTGCAAATTCCATCCCCCATGCAACTACGGGCCGCTTTGGTGCAGCTCGACTTGTTTTAAGACCTTCTGCACCAGGTAGCGGTGTAATTGCAGGTGGATCTACTCGAATTGTTCTTGAGCTTGCAGGTGTAAAAAATATATTATCCAAGCAGCTTGGATCAAATAATTTGTTAAATAATGCACGTGCGACAATTGAAGGTTTAAGTTCACTTCGTTCATATATTAAAGTTTAAGGGTTTTCATTTTAGTGGAACAATCAGAAACAACAGCTCTTTTAAAGGCAAAAATTACGAAAATTTTGTTTCTTTTGCTTCTTGTCCGTTTAGGTTTGTATATTCCAGTTCCAAATATTGATTTAGATATCTTTTCACAAAATCAAAGTACCAACCCAATTTTTGGGTTTGCAAAAACACTAACTGGAAGTTCCTTCTTAGGTATTGGGGCGTTAGGTATCTTACCTTATATTAATGCTTCGATAATTATTCAATTATTGGTACCCGTAATACCAAAATTAGAGCAATTACAAAAAGAAGAAGGTGAATTTGGACGACAACAAATAACTCGTTATACAAGGTATTTAGCCTTTGTTTGGTCTATTTTTTTAAGTGTGGGTATTGCATTTTTTCTTGTAAAACCCATTGTCTTTGATTGGACTAGTAGTTTAGCTTTAGAGATAATTTTATCTCTTGTTACCGGCTCAATTCTTTCTATGTGGTTTTCAGAATTGATTACTGAGGAGGGACTTGGAAATGGTTCATCAATGTTAATATTTATAAATATTGTTGGAAGTATACCTAATAGTTTTAGTGATTTAAATAATGCTCTATTTAGTAAAGTTTCTTATTTAGATAATCTAAAGACTGTTGGTCAAGGTTTAATATTTTATCTTTTTGTTGTTAGTGTAATTATCTTATTTCAAGATTCATTTAAAAAGATTAATATAATCGCAGCTAAACAATTAAACGTAAGTTACAGTAGTCAAACTCAAAATTTTTCTGAGCTTAAAAATAGTTATATCCCACTTAAAATAAATCAAGGTGGGATAATGCCATTAGTTTTTAGTTCAACTGTTGCAGTAGTTTTTGCCTATCCAGTTCAAGCATTTTTAAATTTAGGTTTTATAAGCTCTTCTCTCGCTACAAGCTTTATGAGTTTTTACTCAATTGCTTTAAACATTATTCTTGTTGTTATTTTCAGTTGTTTTTATGCGGCTTTAGTACTAAAACCAAATGATATTTCTCAAAATTTAGCAAAAATGGCTTATAGTATTCCTGGCGTACGTCAAGGTAAAGATACAACTAAATACTTAGAAAAAACTGTAGCGCGTTTAGCGTTTATGGGAGGTCTTTTTTTAGCATTTTTAGCATTTTTTCCTTTAATAATTGGTAATGTTTTACAAGTTAACTTATTTAAAAATGTTACTTCGTTATTAATTTTGATTGGTGTTATTACTGATGTTACATCGCAGATTCGTGGTTATCTTGTAGCGCGTAAATACGAAGGATTTAAATAGTAATTTCATAGACTTTTTGTGTTTTTTGGGTTAGCCTTATTTATAAAATGTTTTTACATTTTGAATCCGAATTTAAGTTATATTTAAAGTTAAAAAAAACAATTTCTTATGAAAGTTGTTAGTTCGATAGGAAATTTAAAAAATCGGTCGAAAGATTGTCAAGTTGTTAAGCGTCGTGGTCGTATTTATCTAATTTGTAAAACTGATCCACGTCTTAAGGTTAGACAAGGTCGAGCGAAAATGAAACGAAAATAATAAAAAAAGATATTAAATGGTACGTATTTCAGGAGTAGATCTTCCGCGTAATAAGCGGATTGAAATTGGTTTAACTTATATCTTTGGAATTGGACTTACGAGTTCCAAACAAATTCTCGCCTCAACAGGTATCTCACCTGATAGTCTTTGTGTAAATTTAACTGATGAGGAAATAAATGTATTACGAACACTTATTGACGAAAAATATCAGACAGAGGGTGATTTAAGGCGTGTTTATTCATTAAATATTAAGCGATTAACTGAAATTGGTTCAGCTCAAGGTCGTCGTCATCGTGTTGGGTTACCTGTTCGTGGTCAAAGAACGCGCACAAATGCCCGTACTCGTAAAGGTAAAATTAAAACTGTAGCGGCAAAGAAAAAGGCTCGTTAAATATTTTACAATTTAGTTTCAATTTTTATGATAAAACAGATTAAACGATTTACTGGAAAAAAATCTAAAAAGGCACCAAGTCTTGGTGTTGTGCATGTTAAATCCACATTTAATAATACGATAATTAATATTACGGATAAACAGGGTAACACACTTTTTTGGGCCTCCGCTGGTGGAAGTGGTTTCAAGGGTGCGAAAAAAGGTACACCATTTGCAGCTCAATCTGCTGCAGAAAAGGCTGGTTCATTAGCTTATGAACAAGGTATGCGACAAACGGAGGTTATTGTAAGTGGTCCTGGTAGTGGTCGAGAAACAGCAATTCGTGCATTACAGGGTTGTGGGTTAGAAATTTTGTTAATCAAAGATATTACTCCAGTACCTCATAATGGTTGTCGACCACCTAAAAAACGACGTGTTTAAAAAGATTAACAATAGCTTTAAATTGTTATTATTTTGCATCTTATCTTTAACATATGTTTCAGATCCAGTGTCTAAATTCCAAAGTTGAAAACTCAACTAATATTCTTGGGAAATTTTGTATTGAACCTTTAAAAAAAGGTCAAGGTGTTACTATTGGTAATGCGTTAAGGCGTGTCTTGTTATCAGATCTTCCAGGTTTATCGATCGTTGGTGTACATATTAATAATGTTAGCCATGAATTTTCAACAATTCCTGGTTTAAAAGAAGATGTAATTGAGATTCTTTTAAATTTAAAACAAATAATTTTTAAAGGAGACCTTACTGAACCATCCATCGCTCGACTTGTGTTTCAGGGTCCTGGAGTTGTTACAGCACAAAACTTGGAATTACCAGATGGAATTACACTTGTCGAACCCTGCCAATATATTGGTAGTTTGATGGCACGTACTAGTCTTGAAATGGAAGTTTTAATTGAGCCAGGTTATGGTTATTTAACAAGTGAACAATTCATTAATCGTCTTCCTCAAGGATTTTTAGCTGTAGATGCCGTGTTTATGCCAGTTCGAAAGGTAAATTTTTTTGTTGAAACTTCTCGAAATAGTTCATTTTCCGTTACAGAAAGTTTAATATTAGAAGTTGCTACCGATGGCAGCATTAAACCCATGGATGCAATTACTAATGCAGCCTTGATTTTAGAGGATATTTTTGCATCTTTTAGCAGTACACAAGGTATTTCTTCACAAATTCCTAAATTGGTTGAAGAAACGAAGTCACAAAATGAATATGAGAATATCATGTTAGCTGATCTTTTACTTTCTGTGCGTGCATA
>TARA_B110000483_G_scaffold212374_1_pt1 | contig 12387 bp, 8 predicted proteins | sample TARA_B110000483 | Tara Oceans TARA_B110000483 (sample SAMEA4398176) | marine metagenome | biome: Polar Biome; feature: [SRF] surface water layer (ENVO:00010504); material: water (ENVO:00002006), including particulate matter (ENVO:01000060) such as... | depth 5 m
AGTTCTATTGGCACGTTTAAGTTTTTCCGGTACAGCCATTATGGGACCATTAATTATTTTAGGAATAATCGCCGAGAAGCCTCAAGGAAGATTTATGATTTGGATGTCCTTGATCGGTTTAATCGTCTTTATATTAACCCAATTAAATGTATTTCCTCAGTATTTTCGTTCCCTCCGAATGGATTTAATGATCATGATCATTTTGGGAGTTGCTGCCTTTTCCAATTATCTATTCAAGCGTAATGTTTAAAAAAAATAGTTGCTTTTTCCTGTTACTTTTCCTTTTTCTTTCTTGTAAAACAGAGCTCTCAAATACGATTTTCCCTCCCGTAGAATCTACCACAAAACCTTGGACGAGATGGTGGTGGCTGGGCAATGCCGTTGAAGAAAGCACTATTGACGCAACACTTGAGGCCTTTGCCAAAGCAGGTTTGGGCGGTGTGGAAATTGCCAATATATATGGTGCAAAAGGAGCCGAAGATCAGTTTATAGACCATCTTTCACCAGAATGGATAAATAAAGTGAACCATACACTCGCTACTGCAAACCGTTTAGGACTGGGGGTAGATTTAACTCTAGGAACCGGATGGCCTTTTGGCGGTCCACAAGTTGAGGTTGAATACGCTGCTACCAAAATGCATGTAGAGACTCTTGCTGTTGAAAAAGGAAAATCTCTTGATCGTGATCTTCGCTTATGGAAAGAGAGCACGAACACCTATTTAAACTGTGTCGCTATAATCGCATTCAGTAGTTCTGATGCCTATACTGATCTGACTTCCAGCATACAAAACAACCGTTTACAGAGAAAAGCACAAGCTGAATCCTATTCCCTTTATCTCATTTATCCAGATAAAACAGGCCAAAAGGTGAAGCGGGCTTCTCCTGGAGGTGAAGGATGGACCTTAGATCATTTTTCTACTGAAGCCTTAAATGATTATTTAGAACCCTATGATCAAGCTGTACAGAAATTGAATGGTTCTATTCGAAGTGTATTTAATGACAGTTATGAGGTTTATGGTACAGATTTCAGTCTACATTTTTTTGAGTCTTTTGAGCAAAAAAGAGGCTATGATTTAAAGCCCCATTTAAAGCAATTATTGAGCAACACCTCCGACTCCGTCAACAATCGAATAAAGGCAGACTATCGACAAACACTTTCGGACATGCTTTTAGATGATTTCAATATCCCTTGGAATGAATGGGCACATACCAATGGCATGAAAACTAGACTCCAAGCCCACGGTTCACCGGGACAATTAATTGATCTTTACGCTTCAGCGGATATTCCCGAATGTGAAACTTTTGGCTCCATGCCCTACCCTATTGAAGGGTTTCGTCGTCTGGAAGAAAACATCCGTAAAGGGGATGCGGATCCTGCCATGCTTCGATTTTCTTCTTCAGCAGCTCATATTACTGGGAAACCACTAGTGTCAGCAGAATCTTTTACTTGGTTACGAGAACATTTTAAAACGGCTTTATCCCAATGTAAACCAGAAGTCGAAGATTTATTTTTAAATGGAGTAAACCATGTTTTTCTTCATGGATCTACTTATAGTCCTCAAGAAGTAGCTTGGCCTGGCTGGAAATTTTATGCCGCTGTTAATTTTCATCCATCAAACCCCATTTGGGAAGATGCCCCTGAATTATTTAGCTACATCACTACAGTTCAATCTTTTTTACAAGCAGGCGCCCCTGACAATGATGTGCTACTCTATTGGCCTTTTCATGACCTATTTGGTTCCTTCATCCAAGGAAAACGCATGCACCAATTAGCCATTCACGATCTGGACTCTTGGCTTACAGGCACTCCATTTTACGATGCAATTCAGTGGTTAATTAAACAAGGTTATGGATTTGATTATGTGTCTGATCGGTTTTTGGAACAAATCAATATAGAAAACGGGGATTTAAAGTTACCCGGTGGAAATTACAAAGCCTTAATCGTTCCAATCACAAAACACCTTCCTCTTGCTTCCCTAAAAAAACTAATTGCCTTAAAAAAATCTGGGGCTACAATCGTTTTTGAAGGTTTGCCTCAAACAGTTCCGGGCTACCACAACTATATCGCCAAAACCAAAGAAATGGAATCTATTTTATCCCAAGAGCTTATTACATCAAGTCCTCAACAGGATTGGAAATCTGAACTATCTAGAGCAGGAGCGCAAGATGAACAATGGGTCGATACGGGTTTAAAATTCATTCGAAGAAAAGGCCCAGAGGGAACAGTTTATTTTGTGGTAAATCACACCCCTGAAACAATTCAAAAATGGCTATCCTTGGGAGCCCAATCCAATAGTGTCATTTTTGTGGATCCTCTTACCAAAAATCACGGTCGCTCAAAAACAAAACGTATTGACGGCCTTTGGTACACAAAAATTGATTTAAAATCAGGAAGTTCAATGCTCCTTAAAGTAACTTCAAACACTAAGGTTCCGGATTGGAAGTATCTTAAACCAACTCATCCCGTGATGATTTTAGATAGCCCTTGGGACTTGAGTTTCTTTAAAGGCGGACCTACCCTACCCCCATTTCTTCATTTAGATTCGTTAAGGTCTTGGACCGAATTAGGAAAAGAGTACGAAGACTTTTCAGGAACATCGGTCTATGAACATCAATTCATGATAGCGGAAAATGATTTTGATGCGTGGTTACTTCAGCTTAATGACCTTAGAGATTCTGCAAAAGTATGGTTGGACGGAGATTATATTGGTTCGGTTTGGGCTAATCCTTTTGAAATTAAATTACCACAAATGAATGCCGGCGAACATCGCCTTAAAATTCAAGTAAGCAATCTTGGAGCAAATAGAATCCGAGCAAAAGAACTCCGTGGAGAAACATGGAAAAATTTCTATGAAATCAATATGGTCAATAAAGATTATCAGGCTTTTGATGCCAGTCAGTGGAACTTAACTCCGTCAGGTATTCTCGCTGCTCCAAAATTAATACCTTTAGAAATTGACAAATGAAATAATACAACTACATCAACTATTTGTGGGTCACTAAACAAGCGGCTGACTTAAAAGACGATCGGGTAACGTCTTCATCATTATCGAATACTTCATTAGCTTTTCCATTAACCTCCTTGGTGAATCCAATAGTTGCACCATAACATTTTATAGTTACTCCATTAGTATCAATAATAATGTCACTAACAATTATAATCTAAAAAACTGCAGTTAAAGAAGTCTCTACTCAGAGTTAAACTTATGTTGTTTTTGGTTTCATTAATTCCTTCCCATCCTATAAATTCATGTCCTTCATAGGCAGTAGTGGTAACTGAAACGGGAGTTACTTTATCAATTTGCATGCATCAATTATACTTCGTCCTTCACCGGCGTTTAACGTTAAGGTATATTGAGTAGTTTATTTTGGTGATGGGGTTTCTTCATCTTTAAAACAGAAGAATGAAACAAGGCACAATGGGTAAATAACTATTTTTTTCAACGTTCTGAATTTAATCAAAGGCTAATTCCATCATTGTTATTGAAAGACGTTTTTCAAAATTGACCAAAAAGGTCAATAATGGCCAAAAGTGAATATTTTGATTTCAAAAAAGAAGATGATATAGAAAAAGCGTTAAAGAAAAAACAAAATTATTTTATAACTTGATATGCCTCAGGGGTATGTATTATTGATCGTATTGAAAAAACAGATTATAAAGACCGAATTCATTAAGTTTTGAGCAATAATTATAAGAATTCAAGAATTGCAAGCCAAGTTGTTATAAAAGAAAAAAGAATGACAGCAACAATAGCTAAATTCTGATTCATACCGGCCACATGACCATGCATTAAGTCTTTTTTATTTATTAAAAGAAAAACAGGAATAGCAACCGCTGGTAAAATACAAGCTTGGAAAGCTTGTGAAAATATCATAAGGACCGGGGGACGATGTTCCATAAAAATTGTTCCAAAGGCAAATAGTAAAGCCAATAATATGAGTATTCGTGATTGTGGAGTACGGATATCTCTTGTTGTGCCTCTATAATCCGCAATAAGCCAAGGGGCAATCAAAACAATTGGGAATATGGTCGATAGGCCAGCCCCAGCAATTCCAATAATCAATATAAAAGCTGCCAACTTGCCCCCAATCGGTTCAAAAAGATAAATTATTTCGATCGTATTCTCCAACTTCACCCCGGATAAATGAAGTGTTCCTGCGGCGACGGCCATTATTATACCACTTAAAAAAAGCATCATGGAGGCAGAAACAAAAGAATCTTTTTTTTCTTTTCTTAAGTCATGTACTGTCCATCCTTTCTCGGCTAAAACGGTACTTCTAATAACAAAAACGGCTGCGGAACAAGTTGTACCAGAAATGGCTGCAACCAACCCAAAAGCTCCGGGTGTATCTGGAATTCTGGGAACAATCCCCGCTATTAATGAAGATAAACTAGGTTTTACCATTATAAAGACAACCAAAAAGGACACTGCCATAGTAACTACCAAAGCGGTCAAAACTTTCTCAAAAAGACTGTAGCGACCAAACAAAATCAACATATATAAAATTATAGAAAAAAATAAAATGATCCATCCTGTCTCAATAATTAGATCATTAAATCCAAGGCGAATTCCTTCTTGCACCAAATCGGCCACGATACCCATTACTCCCATAAGGGCCAATAGCTCTCCAATAATAAGAGTTATTATTATATATATTGAGAGCGCCGCCCCCCATTTAAATTCTTTTTTAAAGTTGAATAAAGCTGTATTTCCAGTAACCAAAGTCACTTTTCCATATGCAACCATTAAAATATAAGTAAAAATACAGGAAAGTAATAACGCCCAAAACAAACTCATCCCGTGTTCAGCACCTGTTTTCGCCATAGTAATCACACTTCCGGTCCCTATATTGTAACCTATAAGAAATAAGCCTGGCCCTATGGCACTAAGGCCTATTATGATTTTTCTAAATATTTTATTTTTCTTCACATGTCGGGCTTTTAATAATTATTAGTCCATAGACCATCCTATTCATCTATTTATAAAAACACTAAAAGTATCTAAATCAATGGCTCTGAATTTATATATTCCTTAATTGTGCTGCCGACGCCAAATCTAAAAAAAGAAAAGCGTTTGGGTGTCTTCTCAAAACGGAGGCTGGACAAGCTTCTGAAATGACCCCTTCCAAGGTGTCGTAAACAGCTTTTGCTTTTCGAGTTTCGGGAACTACACAGCTTATCGTTTGGACATTCATTATGGCTGGAATTGTTAAGGTTAAGGCTTCTTTGGGCACTTGTTCTATTGTGTCAAACCATCCCTCATCATATTGTTGCTGTCTACATTTTTGATCTAAAAAAACACTCTTTACGAGTTGTGGATCATCAAAATTTGCAACTCCCGGATCGTTGAAAGCAAGGTGTCCGTTTTCGCCTATACCAATACAGGCTAAATCAATGGGGTGTTTAGACAATGCATTAGAATAGCGTTCAATTTCATCGTGAATTGAAGGGGCGTCTCCATTCAAGTAAAACACCTTTTTAGGTTTTACGCGATCCAATATTCGAGTTTTTAAATAGTTTCTAAAACATGCAGGATGGCTGTCTTCTATACCCACATATTCGTCCAAATGAAAAACAGTAATTTTATCCCAAGGGATGACTTCTTTTTGAAGTTGGTCTAGAAAAAAAATTTGTGAAGTTCCCGTAGCTAAAATTAGGCGTGCTTTTCCTAGAACATTGACAACTTGCTTTAATGTATTAGCAACATGTCGAGCTGACGCTTTTGCCATTTCCTCTGAAGTGTCATGAATACGTATTGTTAGAGCGTCTACTTTTTTTGATTTAAACTTCTTCATTTTATTCACAAATACAGTTTATACAGATTTAATGCCTTTGCCAGAATTCCATATAAAACTGTTTTTGAAAAAATAGCATCAGTAGCTACAAAAATTTGATGGTGGGTTTGATTCAAGTCATATTCTTTAGAAGCCGTTTTCCATGAAAAAGTAGAGGCTTTACAATCAATTCCTGATGGACTATAAAAATGATCGACTTGTAAATCGTATAATGTGGCTTTTTTGGCAATGCCACAGTAAAGTCCAAAAAGAAGGAAAGCAGTGAACAATAATATGCGTTTCATTCAAGTATATATTTTTTATGAATTGGTTCTAAATAAATGATATTCAATCGGTAAATCATCCTGTAGTGTCATGCATGAAATTATTGAGCATCAAAACAATTGCGTTAATAAAGACATTAAACTGAATCTAAGACACTGATCCCATTACAATTGCTGCTCCCAAAGAAGATCCGTAAGCCTCAGGTTTGGATTCAATGATTTGATTAGGAAATTTGATTTTAAGTAATTTTAAGAAAACATCATTGTTAGAAAAACCACCGTCTACAAAAATTTTTTTGGGAGGTACATCATATAAAATTAAAATCTTCTCTTCCAACAAGCTCAAGAGTTCAATCATTAGCTGGTGGTAGGCTTCTTCAAAAGAGTTGAAGTTTAGCTCTTCTCGTTCGGGACAGTTTTTTGTGTCCAAATATTCCCACCTAAAATGGTGCTTCCCTTTTTCTTTAATTGTGTTGAATATTTGATTATTAAACTCTAAATTTCTATGATAGAATTCAGGCTTTTCAAATTGACAAATGAGTTTTGAAACTTGAATTTTATGCTCTTGTCCCAAAAAAAGACGTGATGTTTTCACAATAGACCCATCAATTTTCATGTAAGCAATTACCCCATTGATGATTTCAGTTTCATCAAAAACTGAGTCACTTGCAAAAGGGTTGAAAGTAATGCACCAGGTCCCAGTAGAGATTAATAAAAAAGGCGTAGTTGACTTTATCAAGTAAGGAAGTAATGCCGCTGAACTGTCATGGATTCCAACACCAAAATTTATTTTTTTTCCAGCAAAATCTATCGATACTGTTTCATTTGGTCTTGCAATAGGAGGTAATAAATCTATTATTCCTTCCTCCAAAACCCATCGGTGGTATTGTTGCTTTTCAAAATCCCAAAGGTCTGTATGACAACCAATACTGCTGTATTCCGAAAACATTTTTCCGGTAAAAGCATAACTTAAGTATTGTGGCAAGTGAAGTGAGTGCTTTACTTTTTTAAACAACTCGGGTCGTTTGGTTTTTAGCCAATAAATTTGTTTGCCTGAGTTAAGCATCTCTACATTCTTTGAGCCAGTTTGAGTTGAAAACTTTGCCTCAGGGCCATACTTTTGATAGAAAGAATCAAAGGTGTTTTCCTCAATTGGCTTGTGGTAGTCATAGACAGGTGTGACAAACTCTCCCTCATAATCAAGATGAACAAAGGTTGCACCATGACCAGAAATATTTGCGTTTTTTATCTCAAAAAAATCAGAATTAAGCAAGCGTTCAAAGTTCGTCTTCATCCAATGCACAATCTCTCTAATGTCCTCGGAAGGATGTCCGTCTTCATCTAAAATTGTGGGAATATTGGTTTGTCCTTTGTCGAGCACCTTTTGATTTTCGTCAAATACAAAATACTTTTGATTGGTTTTACCAATGTCAAAAATAAGAGTACAATTCGTTTCCATTAAAGGCCTGTTGATGTAGAATCCAGTCCGCGTTCCTCAATTAAGCCTTTTCGGATTTCTAAGGATCGATAGGCCTCCAAAGGGTCAATAGCGCCCCCAAGACTATAACAAGATTCTGAGACTAAAGACCTGACATCCATATTAAAGGCATCCTGAAGAATTGCTTGACAGCCACTGACATCATTGATTTTTTGTGCTGCTTTTAACTTCTTATAATCAACTAATAAAGCTTTTCCAAATGATATTTTAATTGAAGTTATGGATTGAAGAAGATCTTCCATAGGGTCTTTTAGGTTGTGACTTGCATCTATCATCCAAGAAATTTCGCCATTATCAGTTTCTTTCATTCCTTGAACCAATTCACAAAAAATTAAAAATAATTGATAAGGTTTTAACGATCCTACAGACAGATCATCATCTCCATATTTACTGTCATTAAAATGAAATCCTCCCAATTTATTAAGGTGCATCAATAATGCAACTATTTGTTCAATATTTGTATTGGGTAAGTGATGACCAAGATCGACTAAAGTAGTTGCTTTCTCTCCCAATTTTGAAGCTAACAGATGAGAAGTTCCCCAATCTGGAATCACCATGGAGTAAAAATTCGGCTCATAAGGTTTATATTCAACTAGCAACTTCCATTCTTCGGGAAGGTGATCGTAAATTTCTTTTAATGAGTCTAAGGTTCGCTGAAAAGCCTCCCTAAAATTGTGTTGTCCGGGAAAAGACGTTCCATCAGCCAGCCAAAGGGTCAAGGCCTTGGATCCCAGTTTTATTCCGTAATCGATGACTTCTTTGTTGTGCTGAATTGCCTTATCTCTAACAGCCTTGTCTACATGACATAAAGACCCAAACTTATAGGAATGAATACTGTTGGGTTGGTTTTGGAAGGTGTTGGAATTAACTGCATCGAATTTTAAATCCAAATCTGCGGCGATTTTTTTAATAGAATCATAATCTTGAGGAATGTCCCACGGGATGTGAAGACTAATGGCACCACTAGATTTATTGAGCGCATGAAGTAAGCCCACGTCTTTAATCTTATCTTCTAGAGTGCTCGGTTCTCCACCTAAAGGAAAACGTCCAAAACGAGTCCCCCCCGTTCCTAATGCCCAAGAGGGAATCGAAATTTGAAAATCAGAAATCTTTTGAATTAAATCTTCAACATCAACTCCTTTATTGATTAAACTTTCTTTTAAGAAAGACCAATTTCTTTGATGTTCAGAATTTTTATTTTTGTTAATCTCGATAAGTTGATTTGAATCAAACATTCCTTTTTTATCTTTTAATTATCTAACAAAAGCATTCGCTATACCGCCATCCACATTAATTACATTTCCTGTGCTTTTATCTAAAATAGCCAAGAAAGCAAAAACTCCATTGGCAATGTCTTCAGGTCTTATCATTTCATTCAACAGGTTTCTTTTGGCGTAAAAAGCAGGCAGCTTATCAACAGAAATTCCGTAAGCTTTTGCACGGCCTTCTGCCCAGTCTCCTTCCCAGATTTTACTCCCGATGATGACACCATCTGGATTTACAGTATTCACACGCACACCGTCAGGCGCCAATTCGGCTGCCAAAAGTCTTGACATGTGAAGCTGTGCAGCTTTTGCAGTCCCATATCCAGTATTGTTCGGTCCTGAAACCAAACCATTTTTACTTGCAATATTAACCAAATTTCCTCCTAGTTTTTGCTTTCTAAATATAATTGCTGCACTTTGACTTAATAAAAACTGACCCTTTACCAATACATCTTGCAAAAGGTCCCAATCTTTTTCAGTGGTGTCTGCTATTGGTTTTGATATGGCAAGCCCTGCGCTGTGAATCAGGATGTCCAAACCTCCAAATTGTAATGAAGCTTTGTTTATCGCGAGTTTAATGCTCTCTTTGCTGGTAACATCACAATAAACTCCAATCGCTTGGTCAGAACTGTAGGACGAAGTTGCTTCTTTAAGGTATTCTTCTGAGATGTCTGAAAAGATCACGTTTGCTCCTTCTCGAATTAATTTATCAGCAATAGCTCTTCCAATTCCTCCACCCGAACCAGTAACCAAAGCTACTTTTCTTGACAATGGTTTTTCTTTTGGTTGTCGTTGCAACTTTGCTTCTTCTAGTAACCAATACTCGATATCGAAAGCTTCTTGATATGGCAAAGAAGTGTATTTTGAAATGGCCTCTGCCCCCCGCATCACATTGATGGCATTGATATAAAATTCCGCCGCTACCCTTGCCGTTTGCTTGTTTTTTGAAAAGCTAAACATCCCGACTCCAGGGAATAAAATAATCACCGGGTTTGCATCTCTAATCGCAGGACTGTTCGGGTTTTTGTGATTGTCATAGTAAGACAGGTAGTCTTTTCTGTAAGCTTCAAATGATGGTGTGAGCTTTGAAATCACATTTTCCACATCTTCTAAATTTTCATCGGATAAAAGATCGAGAAGGAGTGGTTTAATTTTTGTTCTTAAAAAATGATCGGGACAAGAAGTTCCCATAGGAGCCAAACGATTTAAATCATTACTGTTGATGAATTCAAGCACAACATCATCATCCATAAAATGACCAATCATGCTGTTTTCAGAAGAACACATTCCCCTTAGAATAGGAGCCAGTTTGGCTGCCTGACTTTTTCGATTTTCTTCTGAAAGACTGTTTATTTTCAATCCCCCAAATACACTTCCATTTTCAGCAATTTTTTTTTCAATATAGGCGGAAGCGGTTTCGATAACCTCAAGGCTATTGACATAAGATTCATAAGAAGTTTCTCCCCAAGTAAACACCCCGTGACTTCCCAAAACAATCCCTCGAATACCTGGGTTCCTTGCTAGACAGGATTCTAGTTGAAGGCCCAAATCAAATCCTGGACGCTGCCAAGGCACCCAGCCGATCGTATCACCCCAAATTTCTTTGGTTATTTTCTCACTGTTGGCTGCTGCTGCAATTGCAATTAGCGAGTCAGGGTGTAAATGGTCGATATGTTTAAAGGGCAAAAGTCCATGCAAAGGTGTGTCTATGGAAGGAGTCTTACTGTCTAGATCATAGATACAATGATTAAAAAGCACCACCATTTCGTCTTCATGTTCAAGACCTCTGTATGCCTTTTTTAGATTGTGTAATCTTTGAACATATAGGCCGGCAAGACCATCGCGTTTTAAAGTTCCAATGTCTCCGCCAGAACCCTTAATCCACATCACTTCAACCGCTTCATTAGTGATGGGGTCTTTTTTGATTGTTTTACAACTGGTGTTTCCCCCTCCAAAATTTGTAATTCTCAAATCAGCACCTAAAAGATTGGAACGATATAAAAAAAGTGCTACTTGATCGTCTCCAAATTCCTTAGCTTTTTTTTCATCCCACAAATAGTTTACAAATTTATATTTACTTTTAGTTTCCATAAATAGTGTTAATAATAACAAATTTATAATTGTAAGGGCTAGAATGTATCCTGTAGGTAAGGGTAAAATTAAAAAATTATGGTCGGTTTTTTTAATCTCGAATTAAATGACAACAATAACACTCCAAAATATAAACAAATTGTAGAGAGTATTTCTCAGCTAATACAGTCTGGGAATATAAAATACGGGCAAAAACTACCCTCAATAAACCAAGTTAGTTTTGATTATTACATCTCGAGGGATACTGTAGAAAAAGCTTATACAATACTGAAGGAAACTGGGGTTATTGAATCCGTAAAAGGAAGGGGGCACTTTGTCGTCAACGCTAAGCCGAAAACTCAGAATAGGATTTTAGTGGTTTTTAATAAGTTAAGTTCTTATAAAAAAGAAATATTCAATGCTTTTTGCGAAACTTTAGGGGACAGTGCTAGCGTCTATTTTCATGTACATCACTGTGATTTTGATAACTTTAAAAGAATCATTGAAGAAAATTTAACCGGCTATAATTATTATGTGCTCATGCCTCACTTTAATGATTTCGACTTTATTAAGTTTAACAACTTAATGCAAAAGGTCAATAAAGAGAAAATAATTCTGCTGGATAATTTTATTCCAAATTTCACGCATTACAACTCCTGTATTTATCAAGATTTTAAAGATGATCTTTTCAGTTCACTCAATAAAGCAAAAGAAAGCTTAAACAAATATGAAATATTGTGTTTAGTTTTTCCAAAGGGTTTTAACTATCCCTATCCAAAAACAATTGTTCAAGGATTTATGTTTTTTTGTAGCATCAATTGTTTTAAGAGTGAATTGATTAATCAAATTTCCAGCGAGCATAAGGTGAAAGAAAATACGGCATATATTGTGATTAAAGAATCCGACTTGGTTAATTTGATAAAAAACATCAGGCTTTCCAAACTCGAATTAGCGAAAGAAGTAGGGGTGCTGTCTTACAATGAAACCCCGCTAAAAGAAATTCTTTCTAACGGGATTTCAGTGATTTCTACGGACTTCAAAGCCATGGGGAAATTAGCTGCATCTAGCATTCTTGAAAATAAGAATATTTTACAAAAAAATAAATTTAGATTTATTAAACGGAATTCTCTTTGAGCAGGACAATACAGGTCATTCTATATTATGCGATTGATTACTTTTAAATAAAAACAAAACATGTCAGCGGATAACAACCAGACTTCGGAATTTGAAAGAGAAGAAGTTCCTTCTATTAAATTAAAAAATTGGAAGAGCTTTTTGGGAATGTATGCAGGAGAACATGCTGCGGGTACGGAGTTTATGATTGGGCCTCTTTTTTTAACTGTTGGCGTCAGTGCCTTTGACCTATTGGCCGGATTACTTCTTGGAAACTTGTTTGCTGTTTTATCATGGCGGTTTTTAACTGCAAAAATTGCTGTGAAAGAAAGGCTAACACTCTATTTTAAACTTGAAAAAATTTCTGGTAAAAAATTAGTGT
>TARA_B110000483_G_scaffold5477_2_pt1 | contig 12385 bp, 10 predicted proteins | sample TARA_B110000483 | Tara Oceans TARA_B110000483 (sample SAMEA4398176) | marine metagenome | biome: Polar Biome; feature: [SRF] surface water layer (ENVO:00010504); material: water (ENVO:00002006), including particulate matter (ENVO:01000060) such as... | depth 5 m
GATGAGTGAAAGAACGCTTTATAGAAAAATTGAAGAGTTTGGTCTTGAGCCAAAAATTAATCGATCAAAATAATATGAAGTTTTTATCTATTTCTTTATTATCCTTAGTTTCTTTTTCATGTTCTTTCTATTCAATGGGCGGTTCAATACCAGCCCATATCAAATCAATTCACATACCATTATTTGAAAATCAAACTTCTGAATTTGGCTTAGCGGAAGATATTACTGATGGTATAATTGAACAATTTAATGAATCAGGTGTATTAAAATTAGTAAGTCAAAGTTCTGCTAATTCTATATTAAAAGGTAAAATTAGAAATATTTCTGAAGGACCTTACTCATATAGTAAAGAAGAATCTATATCTGAATATCGTTATAAAATTGATATTGAGATTGAGTGGTTCGATATTAAGAATGATAAAAATATTCTTAAATCTAATTACTCCGGTTTTGGTGCTTATGGAGTAAGTGGTGATATTGGTTCTGATGGTATAGATAATGATGTTGATGGAAAAATTGATGAAGAAGATGATGATGAATTTGGAGAACCAAGAAGTTTTGCAACTAAGGTTGCTGTTCGTAAAATTGCAGAAGATATTTTAAATGATATTATGACAACATGGTAAAGGAAAACAGAGCAAATGGATAAAGTGACGATTAGTGACCTATCAAAACACGAAGGGAAAGAAGTTGAGTTGCGTGGTTGGGTTTATAACACCAGAAGTATAGGTAAAATTTGGTTTATAATATTAAGGGATGGTACTGGTCTATTACAAGGCGTTGTTGTGAAAGGTGAAGCCTCGACTGATGCTTTTTTATTGGAGCAAAAATTAAGCCAAGAAGACTCTGTAATTATTACTGGTTTAGTTAAGAAAGAGCCACGCTCTGTCGGAGGATTTGAACTTGGAATAAAAGAAATTATTATTATAAATCATGTTACTGAAGAGTACCCCATATCCCATAAGGAACATGGTGCTGACTTTTTAATGACTAACAGACATCTCTGGTTGAGATCTAAACGTCAAAATGCAATCATGAGAATTCGGCATCAAACAGTAAAAGCTATTCGAGATTTTTTTGATTCTAATGGCTTTACTTTAATTGACTCACCTATATTTACAAGTAATGCAGTTGAGGGGACTACCACTTTATTCGAAGTTGATTATTTTGAACGATCAGCTTACCTGACACAAAGTGGCCAACTATACCAAGAAGCTGGTGCAACCGCTTTTGGGAAAACATATTGCTTTGGTCCAACATTTCGAGCAGAAAAATCAAAAACTAGAAGACATTTAACTGAATTTTGGATGGTCGAACCTGAGATGGCTTTTGTTGATATAGATGAAAACATGACTTGGGCTGAAAATTTGGTTGGGTATATTGTTTCTAAAGTTTTAGAAAATTGTAAAAATGAGTTTGATGTACTTGAAAGAGATATAAATATACTAAAACATATAGTACCGCCTTTTCCAAGAATAACGTATGATGAAGCATTTGAAATATTAAAGAGTAATGGTTCAAAATTTGAATATGGTAATGACTTTGGTGCACCAGATGAGACAATATTGAGTCAACATTTTGATAAGCCTCTAATGATACATAGATGGCCAGCTGATATAAAAGCATTCTATATGAAAAGAGATTCTAATAATAATAAGCTAGCTCTTGGTGTGGATATGATTGCTCCTGAAGGATATGGCGAAATAATTGGTGGCGGCCAACGGGAAGATAATATTGAAACTTTAGTAAAAAGAATTCGGCATCATGACTTACCTTTAGAGCCATTTAAATGGTATTTGGATCTTCGGAAATATGGTTCAGTACCACATTCGGGCTTTGGGTTAGGTTTAGAGCGAACTGTTGCTTGGCTTTGTGGTACAAGGCATATTAGAGAGACAATACCTTTCCCAAGAACGATGACGAGATTAGAACCTTAACTTTTTTATGTTCAGAATAGAAGTTCTAGTTTCAGGAGATGTGCAAGGTGTTTGGTTTCGAATTAGTACACAACATAAAGCTAATGAATTAGGTTTAAAAGGATGGGTGAAAAACTTATTTTCGAATGCTGTAGAAATTAAAGCTGAAGGTACAATGGAAGACCTTTCTCTAATGATTGGATGGTTACAAGAAGGACCTCCAAATGCAAGAGTAGAAAAACTTAGTATTAATTGGGATATTAGTAAAAATGAGTTTGTCAGGTTTAAAATAAAAAAATGAAAATTGTATTATGTCAAATAAATTCTCTTGTTGGTGATTGTGAAAAAAACTTTGAGAAAATATTAAACTTTTATAATAAATCTATTTTACTAAAACCAGATATTATTGTTTTTCCTGAGTTATCTATGGTTGGATACCCACCTCAGGATTTACTTTTTGAAAATGGTCTGATTAATGATAATTTGCATTTTTTAAATAAGATTGCAAACCTTAGTACAATACCTATCATCTTAGGTTTTGTCAGAAGAGACGGTGATCAATTATTTAATTCTGCAGCCATTTGTTTTGATGGTGAAATCCAAGACACCTACGATAAAATATTAATTCCAACATATGATGTTTTCGATGAAAGCCGTTATTTTAAAAGTGGTAAATTAAAAAACCTTTTTGAAATTCCATTAAATAATTCTACCATAAAAGTTGGTATTCAAATATGCGAAGATTTATGGGACTCGGGTTATGGCTATAAAGTTTCAAAAGAACAGAAAGATTTAGGTGCTGAGTTAATAATTAATATTTCATCTTCTCCTTTTAGTCTCAATAGAACTTTAGAACGATTTGATACTATAAGTTATAAAATTGATAATCTTAATATTCCTTTTGTCTACTGCAATATGGTAGGTGGTCAAGATGAATTAATTTTTGATGGTGCTTCAATGGCTTTAAATAATAAAGGTCATCTAATTGCTGAAGGAAAGTCATTTGAGGAAGATTTAATTTTTGTTGATTTTAAAAAGCTTAAAAAAAATAAATTAAAAGTTTATTCAAAAGAAGAACAGGTTTACAATGCCCTATGTTTGGGTGTGAAAGATTATTTTTCAAAAACAAATCATTCGAATGCTTTAATTGGTCTTTCAGGTGGAATTGATAGTGCTTTAGTGACTTGTATTGCCTCTGAAGCTTTAGGTGCTTCAAAAGTGCATACAGTTTCATTACCCTCAAAATACTCTAGTAGCCATAGTATTGAAGATGCCAAAAGACTATCAGATAGTCTTGAAGTAGATCATCGCATTATAGAAATTGTAGATACTGTAAATACTTTAGAAAACACTCTTAAACCTCATTTTGTAGGATATAATATTGATGTTACGGAAGAAAATATTCAAGCTAGAGTAAGAGGGAATATTTTGATGGCGCTTTCAAATAAATTTAATTGGATGTTATTATCAACTGGTAATAAAACTGAAATGGCATTGGGCTATTGTACTCTATATGGCGATATGAGCGGTGGCTTATCCGTTATTTCTGACTTAAATAAAATTGATGTTTACTCATTAGCTAATTGGATAAATAAAAAATATCCAAATCGTATTCCTAGAAATACTATTGAAAAATTGCCCTCAGCTGAATTAGCAACTGATCAATTTGATCCATTTGATTATGAAATTATTAGCCCTCTAGTGGATGCGATAATAGAAGAAAGAAAATCACCTGAGGAATTAATTAAATCTGGTTTTGATAAAATGTTGGTAATTTCAACCTATAATAGAATAAGATTTATGGAATATAAACGTAGACAATCACCAATTGGCTTAAGGATATCAAAAAAAGCATTTGGAATGGGAAGAAGAATGCCTATTGTTAACCATTATAAAGGTTTTCAGAATGATTAAAAAGATATTTTTTCTATTACTCTTTTCTCTTTTAACAGCACAAAATTCTTCTCCATCTGGATTTTGGAATAGTTATAATAAAAATGAAAAAATTGCTTTTATAAATGGTGCCTTTGGTGCGTTGACAAAAATAAAAAGCCACCATAAATCTGAAGTTAGAAAACAATACGTGCATGATGATAATTGGATTCAACCTTACTACATAGAAAGGTTTTATGATATTGTGGACGAATATATTTCTAAAGAAGTTGGATATAATTTAAATATTATTTCAATGCATATGGATGCTTTTTATACTAACTCTGATAATTACAATATTCCAGTTTTGGAAGCTATGCGAATTGTTTGTCTGATGCAAGATGGTTATAAAAAAACGGCTAATCTTAGACTTTTAAGATCGCAACAAAAGTCTAGATAATTAAAAATGCTTAAAATATTTTTATTATTCAAATAGTCTTTTCTTATTTAAATAAAATTGATTCTATTTAGCTGATAAATAGCTCAGTATTTTTAGTATATGAATACAAGTAAAATAAGAAATTTTTGCATCATAGCTCACATTGATCATGGCAAGTCTACACTAGCTGACCGACTGCTAGAAGAAACAGGTACATTATCAAAAAAAGCGATGAAAAACCAAGTCCTTGATAGTATGGATCTAGAGCGAGAGCGTGGTATCACGATTAAAAGTCATCCAATACGTATGGAGTACTTACACTCAGATAAAAACACATATATTTTGAATCTAATTGATACTCCTGGGCATGTAGATTTTAGTTATGAAGTTTCGAGGTCACTTGCCGCATGTGAAGGTGCTTTACTATTAGTTGATGCAGCCCAAGGGGTTGAAGCGCAGACTGTTTCAAACACATACTTAGCAATAGAAAATAATTTAACAATAATTCCAATAATAAATAAAGTCGACTTGCCTTCCGCAATGGTTGATGAAGTAAAAATACAAATTATGGAATTAATCGGTTGTGATGAATCTGAAATTATTGAAGCAAGTGCTAAAAGTAATATTGGTATAGATGATATTTTTTCTTCTATTATTAAAAGAATTGATCCCCCTAGTGATAACTCTAAAAATAAAACAAGAGCATTAATCTTTGATTCTGTATATGATAATTATAAAGGTGCAATACCATATGTAAGGGTCTTTGATGGAACTTTAAAAGCTGGTATGACCGCTCAATTTTTTTCCCATGGTAGAGAATATGATATAATTGAAACTGGGCATTTTATTCTAGATAAAATAAAAACCACTGAGTTAAGATCTGGAGATGTCGGGTATGTAGTTGCAAGTATTAGAGATATGTCACATATTGAGCCTGGTGATACAATTACGATTAAAGATAATAATGCATCAGAACCATTACCCGGGTATAAAAAAGTCAAACCGATGGTTTTCTCAGGATTATATCCAGCTGATTCAGATGATTATGATCAATTGCGTCAAGCACTTGAAAAATTAAAATTAAATGATGCTTCTCTAGAGTTTACTCCTGAAACAAGTGAAGCTTTAGGTTTTGGGTTTCGTTGTGGCTTTTTAGGCCTTTTGCATATGGAGATTATTCAAGAGAGATTAGAGCGTGAATTTAATCTAGACTTAGTAACAACCACTCCAAATGTTATTTATAAAGTAAATACACGTTCAGGAGATCTCATAACAGTTGATACGCCAGCTAAAATGCCAGGTTCAGGTGAAATAGATAATATTATGGAGCCAATTGTTAGAGCAGAGATAATTACACCCAAAAAATATATTGGTAGCGTTATGACTTTATGTCAAAAAAAAAGAGGTATTTATAAGACGACTCATTATTTATCTCCTGATAAAGCCCAACTACATTATGAACTGCCTTTAGGCGAAATTATTTTTGATTTTTATGATAAACTAAAATCTATATCTAGTGGATATGCTTCATTTGATTATGAACTTAAAGAGTTCAAAAAAGCTAGTTTACAGAAACTGGATATATTAATCCATAATGAATCAGTCGATGCTTTATCTGTTATTTGTCATTCTGAAGATGCATACCATCGCGGTGTTGCACTATGTAGTAAGCTAAAAGAGTTGATTCCAAGACAAATGTTTGAAGTTGCAATACAAGCTTCATTAAATAGTCGAATAATAGCAAGAACAACGGTTCGGGCTTTGAAAAAGAATGTAACAGCAAAATGTTATGGTGGCGATATTTCAAGAAAGCGAAAACTTTGGGAAAAGCAGAAAAAGGGTAAGAAACGTATGAAAATGATCGGTAAAGTTGAGATTCCCCAAGAAGCATTACTAGCGGTTTTACAAATTCAAGACGATTGAATTTAATAATTAAATATTTGGAGTATACTAGAACTCCTATTTACAGCCTTCTTTTTACTCTTCCTTTTTTTCTTATATACGAAGTTGGAATATTTCTTACTTCTAATGAAAATTTAAGTATTATGCGTAATGGAGCAGATGCTCTTATGCGTCAAATATTATCAACATTTGGTTTAGTTGGTTTATATTGGATGGGAGCTATCTTTTTCATAGCAATTATTTTAACTTTTTTAGTTCAAAGAAAATTTTGGTATGACATTGAAATTTTTGGTAATTATTTAATTATAATGGTTTTCGAAAGTCTTTTTTGGTCACTTTTACTATATTTTTTTATGTCCAATGTGTATCTATTTCTTATGAATCCAAACGGGGAAGTTCTTATTCAGCAAATTACTCTAGCGATTGGTGCGGGTATTTACGAAGAGTTTTTTTTTAGAGTTGTATTAATCCTTTTAATTTCATCAATATTAGCTTTAGTTTTTAACTGGAATAAAAAAATCAATAATTGGTTAAGCATGATTATTGCAGCTGGTATTTTTTCTGCCTTTCATTTTATTGGTGATTATGCTGATTTTTTTTCTTTTAAAATCTTTATGGTGAGATTCTTAGCTGGTATTATTTTAGGAACACTCTATTTTTTCAGAGGTTTTGGAATTACAGCATGGTCACACTCTATTTATGATTTAATCATTATAACTAAGATTACGACTCAATAGAAACAATGACTTTGAGATTTAATAAAAATTAAATACAGACTTTTATATGTAAATATTATATCTATATATTTTTTTTAATATTGTAAATTAATATATTAATAAAAACCTTTTTTCATAAGGAAAATAATTTAAAATGTTTCCCGTCATATTTGATTTTGGAATTATAAATATTTTTGGATTTCAATTTCGTTTAGCTATCTATTCATTTGGTTTGATGCTAGTTATTGCTTTCTATACTTGCTACTTTTTATTGAATTATGATCTAAAGAAGTTAGGGTACGATGAGAAATTGGCCTCTGATATAATTTTTTGGTCGGCGGTAGGTGGAATAGTCGGAGCTAAAATTTATTATATTTTAGAAAACATTGAAGATCTTATCACATCCCAGAATCCAATTGGAATGGTTTTTAGTGGAGCTGGTTTGGTCTTTTTGGGTGGACTTATTGGTGCTGTAATTGCTGTCACAATAATCTTAAAAAAGAACAAGTTATCATGGCTTTTTTTTGCCGATTTATTAGCCCCGCTTATAATTTTAGGTTATGCAATAGGACGATTGGGCTGTTTTCTTGTTGGAGATGACTATGGCATACCCTCCAAATTGCCTTGGGCTATATCTTTTCCTGAAGGTTTACCACCGACAACATCACAGGTTTTTGAATTTAGGTATCCTTGGATAGATTTGTCCAAATTTGAAACGGGTCTTTTGACTGTCCATCCAACTCAGATTTATGAGTTTTTAATATGCTCTTTATTATTCTACTTCTTATGGAATCAGCGTAAAAATATTAGTGTGAAAGGTTCTCTATTTTTTACTTATTTAATTTGTTCAGGTATAGAACGTTTTTTAATTGAGTTTCTAAGAACAAATCATAAATATTTTTTAAATACATTTTCAGGTGCTCAAGTGCTTTCATTTTTCATGATATGTATCGGCTTCTATTTTTTATTAAACCCACTACCTCAGGAAATATCTGATAAAGTTTAAACATTTATTAATTATATTTTTATTCTCAATATTGGTTTATTCTCGAGATCAAATGAGTATATCTGAATATAGGCCATTCCCAGATAAATTAGATTACTTAAACTTTCAACCTAGCATGTTAAGTTGGTCACTATCGGATGGTTTTATTATTTTAGATAATTCGAAACGTGAACTCATTGAATTAAATAGTCTCGGTGAAATCTTATTTTCTACCGGCTTGGGTAGAGATACATTTCGGTATGGTGATTTAATCTGGATAGGTTCCATGCCCGATGGTGTTAATGTTGTAGATAGGTTGGAAAATAAAATATCTGTTCTTGATTTTAATTTAAATCCAGTTCAAACAATAGATCTAAACCTTAAAATCTTTCCAGATAAAGTTATTTCTGATTCCTGGGGAAGACTTTTTATGTACTCGAAAACTTATAATAACATCTATCTCTTCGAAAATGGTGAATTAAATGATCAACCATATATAAATTTATTTAAAGAATTTGATTTAATACCTTGTATAAAGGATATGGCAATAAATAAAAATGGAGAATTTGGAATTCTTGATTGTGATGGCCGGTTGATTATATTCACACAAAATGGAAGTAGACAAATGATATACCCATCTTATATCGAAAAAGCAAAATTTATTGTTTCTTTAAGGTCCGATTGGTTTCTTTTTAATGAACAAGGTTTAGGTTTTTCAATAAATGAAAAAAAAAATAGTTCAATTCCAAAATCTAGTATACCAGTTATAGATATTGTATCAAGAAACCTATCCATGGCGATTCTTTCAAAAGATCATATTCTGATAATGGATGTTAGATAAAAAATGGTTTTTTATAAGTGTCTTTTATAGTCTTTGGGCTAATCTATTCGCGCAGACTGTTACAAAAATTGATACTTTTTATTTAATAGAGACTCAAAGAGTTGTTGAGCTAAGCGAAAAATTTGTAATCCCATCTTCCATGTCAATTACTTCAGGTGGAGATAAAATTGAACCTGTATCTATAAATAGAATAGAGTCTAAAATAACATTACCCAAAGATAAAGTTCAAAACAGTGTAATTATTAAATATAAATATCTTAAAAAAGGTTTGCCTCTTCAATTTGGACCAAGATTAAAATCTCTTCCAATATTAAATGACTCTTCAGATCAATTACTAAGTAATAATCTTAGTGAAAAAAAAGATTTAGAAAAAAACAAAGATTTTTTTTCTTCCGGAACTATTTACCGAAGTTTAAATATTTCACCTTTAGGTAGTTCTAACTTTACTGGTGGTCTACAAATGCAAATTAATGGTGTAATAAATAAAAATATTAAAATAAGTGGGATATTATCTGATCAAGACCTACCATTTCAACCAGAGGGGACAACAAGAGAATTGGAAGAATTAGATAAAGTCTCTATAATAGTTCAACACGAAAACTTTAGAATTGGTGCTGGTGATATTTTATACAAAGATCCTAATAATTCTATAAATTTAAAGAAAAAATTAACAGGATTGAAAAATACATTTTCTACAGAAAACTTCTCAGGTTCTTCTGTTTATGCTGGATCTAGAGGAACATTTTATTTCTTAGAAATATATGGAAGAGATGGAGATCAAGGCCCATATCAATTATTAAATAATATTGGAAATAAAGAAATTGTTGTTTTAGCTGGAACTGAGAAGGTTTGGGCTAACGGTAAAAAACTAATTAGAGGTGAAAGTTTTGATTATACAATAGATTATTCTTTAGGGCAGGTTTTTTTCACTCCAAACCTTCTGATACATAATGATGTGAAATTATTATTTGAATATGAATATACTGATTTTAATTATGAAAAAAGTTTTACTGGTGGAAGTATAAAAACAAAAAATAATAAATTCGGAGAAATAGCATTTGGTATCTATAAAGAATCAGAATTATTTCAAGAAGATGACTTAATCAATGATTCTAATAAAAGTTTACTAACAGATTTAGATGGGAAGATCAAATTAAGTACAGTCGTTGAAAATGAATTTGGTGATTATCTCCAACAGGATACAATCTATTTTTATGACCCTGAAAATAAAAGTCAACTTTCACCGAGATATTCAATATCTTTTAATTATGATCCAAAAGGAAACTATAGGAGGAAGATCTCTAATAATGGTAGGATTTATTACGAATTTATAAAAGATGAAGAAAAACTAGAATTAAATGATTATTACAGCCCTTGGAAAGATATTTTTGCTCCAAAGAATCATCAGTTTGGATATTTAAATGGAAAATATATTTTTAATAAATATATAAAGGTTAATGCTGAATTAAGAGCCTCAAAAAAAAATCAAAATCTTCTTAGTAATAGTTTAATAAAAAATGGAGGATCTTATTTAACTAAAATAGAAATTGATTCAATAATACTTTTTCAAAATAAAATAAAATTAGAGTTTTCAGAATGGAATAGAGGTAAAAATTATTTTTCATTAGGAAGAGAAAATAATATTAATCAAACGAGAATTTGGGATTTAGACTCTTTAATTACACAGGATGTAACAGAAAGATCAATCAAAGCAACACTCTTAAATAATGATATGGGTAAAACCGATGTTGAATTTTCTTCCTTGAAAAATTCACTTTTGTCCTTTTCAACAGTAAAGATAAATACACTTTTTTACACAAACCGAATTAAAGATTCATTTATCAATATTATAAGAACAGATAAGCAAGTATATAATTTTCATAGGTTAAATTCAAAGTTTCAAATTAATAATAAAATAATTTCACCTTATTTAACGTTGTTAAATGAAAAAAAATCTTTTTCAAATAAATTCTATCAGATTGGTAGTGGTTTAAATTTTCGACTTAAGAATTCAATACTCGAGACTGGAATTGAAAGAAAAGTAGATGAAAGTTTTAACCAAAATAGAAAATTTGAAAAGATTGCTGAAGATGTAATAGGTAGCCTCAAATTTTATTTAAAATCAAAAGAAGGTTGGAAACACGACTTAGTTCTTAAAAAACGATTTAAAAAAAGAGTTAACCAACCAAATCTTAATTACTCCTTAGCTGATTATAATATGAGTTTTTTTAATGTCAATAAAGTATTTAATTTCAAAATTCTAGGTAGAAAAGAAGAATCTATAAAAGAAGAAGTGGCCATTATTTATGATTCTATAGGTGTAAATCTTGGCCAATATCGCTATGATTCTATTTTTAACACATATATACCAGATCCAAATGGAGCATTTATTTCTTACAGTATTTTTACTGGAAAAAAGCAACAGAATAGTAATTATCAAGGAATGCAAGACTTTACATTCGACTTTAGTAAAATTAGGAATAATCCTAAAGTAATGTTTCGAATAAATTCACGCCAATCTTTTTCAGGATCTTATGAGAAAATTAATCAAATATTCGATTTTGATTTTTACAAAAAAGATATTTTGCATTCAAATTTTCGAGTGCGGGCTGAAGCAACATATACAGGTAAAAACTCTTTTTTAAGCTGGGTGGAGGTATTGACTAATTTAAATGGATCTGATCCTAGGGGTAACCAATTAAATAAAAAAAGAGAATATGGAATTATTTATAATAAAAAGTTAAACCAAAATATTTCTTTAAAAAATGATTTCAAATCAACATTTAATTCTATTCAAACAAATATTCCAAAACAAATAAATAGAATACTTAATGGATGGTGGGAATCCTTTGAAATTCAAATTCATAAAAAGAATGGTCTTGATTTTGATCTTGGTTTTTTCTCAGGATATAATAACGGAACTCAAGCTGAAAATAATTTCACGGTTTATGCGAATGGTCTATCATTAACGAATAAATATCTTTTTAAAAAAACAGGAATGATTAATTCTCAACTCAAGATTGTAAATGTTTATGAAAAAAACAGACTACCTTTTATTCCACCTGAATCCGTAAACGGATTTGCATTAGGTAAAAGTTTTTTGTTCCAATCAAGAATTCAATACTTTATTACTAAATCAATATCTTCAATAATTACTATTAATACAATAAATGATAGTAGATATAGTAACTTTTTTACCTTAAAAGGTGAACTACGTGCATATTTTTAAATTTTTCATTTTTGTAAGTATTTTATTTGGTCAGAATAATGAAAGAATATTTAAATCTATCCAATTTAACCAAGTTAATGACTCTTTAAAAAAGATGCTAAATAATGAACTCGACTGGAAGACTGAATATATTTTGCATGGTTATTCAGATAATCCTGATTCTTCAATTTATAAAGTTCAAAAATCGGATCGTATCATTGATTCTGTTTTAATTAAAACAGAAGACATAATAACTAATAAAGTTCTTCAACAAATTATTTCTAATTATAAGTACAAATCTGTGAGTCATAATTTTAGTTTTGTAGGAAAAAAACTTATTTCAGAATACTATTTTTTAAATAATATACCGGATCATCAATTTGGTTTAATTGATACTAATAAAATTGCTCTTATAATAGATATTAATCCAAAATTCGAAAACAATTTTTCAGGATTTTTAGGATTAAATAAACAAAGAAATAAATTGAGTGTTGAAGGTGAATCTA
>TARA_B110000483_G_scaffold42009_1_pt1 | contig 12313 bp, 10 predicted proteins | sample TARA_B110000483 | Tara Oceans TARA_B110000483 (sample SAMEA4398176) | marine metagenome | biome: Polar Biome; feature: [SRF] surface water layer (ENVO:00010504); material: water (ENVO:00002006), including particulate matter (ENVO:01000060) such as... | depth 5 m
ATGGCTCGAACGACATCTTCGCTGTTCAAACTCAAATACGCCGCGACGATATATAAAACCCCTAAAATCAACCACAGGAGTTTACTCTCCATCAAATTTCGAGTCACTCGACTGTTTGGCTTAGAAATCATGAGCGCATAGAACGGCATCACCATGACCGTACCAGTCGTGAATAACACGTCTGTGAGGGCTAACGATGCTTTGCACTTTACCACTCGTCCGCTCGTCCTTCTTTTACTGTTACATATACTACTACTTCTCCTACATCTAAATCTATCACTTCCACCACTTTTGAAACAACAATCCCCTAACTCGACATTTCGCTTTGAAAAAGCGCGAGGAGCGCACCTATTCCTCGAGGGCGGTATCCTTCGATGACTGACGTTATGCGTAGTGTTATCACCTGATGATGATATTACTTTTATAGTAGATGTCATCGATGATGCGCTCGCGAGAGAAATCATTCGTAGTAAAGATACGATAATGTGTGTGAAGGAGTTTTTTATTTTTCGCCATGGACACAAATAATTAATTAATCTTGAGATTCTCGTTTCGTCAAACTCCCAAAATTCGTTTGCGTGCCTCACAACCTCACAACACACCCTTCATCATTTCATCACTCATCATTCATGAGTGGGAAAAGAAAACTCGTCGTCTTATTCGGCGCGAATGGATACGTCGGTCGAGCCATCGCGAAAGAGTTTGTGAGAAGAGGCACGGTTGAACTCACCGCAATATCGCGTTCAGGCGTACCGCCTCCCAACGAGGAAGGTAAAAACGGAAAATCGTCGTCGTCATCATGGACAGATAAAATCAAATGGGTCGCCGCGGACAGCACGCAACCAGATACGTACGCCGAACACTTACAAGGCGCGAGCTGCATAGTAACGTCTATTGGTGTGTTGCCTTTTGGTATATCGAAAGAGGATTGTTATAAAGGAAACGCAGACACGAACATAATTCCCGCAAAAACAGCGCAAAAGGTACACGGGTTGAACCGATTCGTTGCAGTAGGCGCCTCGTTAGGGGTCGCCGGTGCGCTCGTTCCGGGAGCGAAGCCGTACATTGAAGGAAAGATGGCGGTGGAAAATTTTGCAAAGAACGAGTTTGTGCGCGGTGGAAATAATGATCATACGAATGCGAGAAGTAATGATAGTAATAGTAATAGTAATAGCGCATCGCCGCGGCCGCCGCCGCCGCTCGCGGTGGTTGTGAAACCAGGAGGTGTTTCGGGAACGAAAAGAGTGGGGGAGAATTTGAACTTACCGCTTTGGATGTTGATGGATCCAGTAACGATGGTGATGAAACGACTTGGAAAATTTGGGATGGAAAACTCGCCGGTGAGAGTAGAGCGTGTCGCCAAAGCCGTTGTAAACGCGGCGCTTTCAGATGACGAAGCGCGGTTTTCGAGCGGAGGTTACGTCGAAATTTCAAACGAAGAGTTACTCACAAATCCAAAATACGATTTTTAATATCAACATACCAGTAGCACGGTTATACTTTCTCTAACTTCCAACTTTAAACGCGTCGATAAACAACCCGTAGAAAACGCCAATTTTGAACGCGTTGAGGAGTATCGGAACGGATTCTCCGTACTTTGCCCAACGTAAAAAGCCTCCTTGATTCTTTTCGCTGTATAAAATAGAACTCAAAAACTCACCCAACGTTACAATCGTAAACGTGATGAAAGCGTCTCCAGGCGATTCCGGATGCGGAAAGAACGCCGTCAAGGCGACGCCAACTAAAAGTGCGATGAGTGCTATTGGTATTCTGTTGAAGTTTCGCTTTACCCGTTTCGACGCTGATTTGAATATACCGCCGAGGGCTCTGCCTAACCGCGTCGCCGTCGATGATAGCGACGACGGTGCCTGTTGGTCTGCATCCATTCCTCCCGGGTTGTCGCTGTTGAAAACTCGAACTTTTATGGTCGCAAACTTTTCCGGCTTTCCTCTTCCCGCCATCGTGCCGAGCGGCACAAACTCGTGCCGTTGGCTATTTCTTCTTCTTCTACTCGTTCTTCGTAGGTTTCTTACCGTAGAAGTCGTTGTTGTTGTTGATTCTGACGATGTTGTTGCTGTATTTCTCCTTTCGGAAGCGATATTCATCGCTGCTACTCGTGTTCCTTTTCTTCTTTTTCCTCTGCCAACACCTAATAGAGACGGTGATGATGGTACTTTCGGTGTTGTCGTTCTCGTCGCTCTCGTCGTCGTCGTCGCAATTCTTTTACCGCTCCAACAGTCGCTCCTAGTATTATTGTTATTGTTATTTCTCAAAATCGGTGAAAGAAGACGACGACGACGACGAAAATTCTCGACTGAATAAGAAGAAGGAAACGAGTGCCGCGGCGACGAGGAGGAAGATAGTGCATATGCGTCGCACATCATGTAGACCCTCGTGGTAGAGTGCATGCCTCGACGCGAAGTGAGCGAAGTGAGCTCAGGAAAAAATTCAATAGAATTTCTTCTGTCTTTGTAATAATGAAACAATTTACTCTACAATCCACAAAGTTGACATCTCTCTCTTTGACTCTCTCTCTCTTGTCTCTCTCTCTTTTCTCTGATTATGGACGGGTTCAGAACCACGGAACGTCTTCAACGAGCCATGCACCTCGTTGCTTCCTCGTCAGATGATTGTTACGACAGTTCAACCGATAAAGAAGAAGAGAAAGAGAAGCAAAGACAAGTTCTTGAAGTTGTTGAAAAGTGTAAACTGTATGAACACGCAACGGTAATTCCTTACGAGTTTATCAAAGCTTTGAGCTCGTTATGCGTTCAAATCGCTGCTAAAAGAGAATCGAAAGGAGGGAAAGAGGAGTATATGATTCACAATCTGCTGCGTGGATCTGAGGTTCTTTTCAAGGCGCCAAAGAAACGCGCACCGAAAACGCCAGAGTTTGCGAGAAAGTTGGACCGCATTCGCGAAAGACTCGAGGAGGAAAAATACGAAGCAATGGTTGCGGACGTGACGAAGGCGACAGGTATTTCAGAGAAGAGCGCTCGAGAACGAAGAACTTCTTCGATAGGATATTTGATTAGAAATGATTTAGGAATGGCAGTGCACGTGATGACGCTCATGGCGGCGTGTTTCGTAGGAGGTTTCATCGCCGGCGCGCACGTGTTCCCAGAATTTGGATGGGAAATACATTTCGTGTGCGGGACGGTGGGTGCAATATGCTGCCTGTTTATGGAGGCGGCGCTCTTTATCGTGCGTGGCGTTCGAGAAGACGAAAGAGACCAAAAGAATCGTGAACAGCAGGATGCAGATGGTAGAATGATCACAAAAAGCAAGAACGAGTTCGCGAATAATAGTAGGAGTAGCAACAACGATAGTACGATGAAGAAGGAAAATTAGATATAAATGTAGTAGTAGAATATTATTCATTCATAAAGCTTGGAATCCAATACAACGCAATCAAGCACGTCGCAATGATCTTCGTCGTTATCCCTACACCCCCTGAAACCCATTCTGGCACGTTTGCTGCTTTCTTGAGTTGCGCGCCGAGAATCACAAACAGCGTCGGCAACAAGATACCAATCGTATCCGCCGACATGGCCGGATCTAACACCCACGTGATGAGATCTTCCTTATTACCCGGGATTAAAATGATCCCATCGGATCGAATGACGGAACCGTTGATAGTGGACGTCGTGCTCGGTTTCATTCGTAACGGTGATTGATAATCATCTTGACACTTTTTCAATTCCGGATGAGCCGCACACAGCTTCGAAAACCGTTCTGTTTGTTCCGCTTTGGACATGTACACGTCCTTGTCGAAACCAGATGCATTTTGCTCTCTCTTCACTTTTGCTTTTTCGATTACAGATGGAAAGTATCCATACTGGTTCGGAACTTCAAACTCGATGTTTGCGCTGGTGGTGGTAGTTTTTGAAGAGGTTGCTGCGGTTGCTTTCTTCTTCGCGTTTGTCGTCGTCGTCGTCGTTGTCGCGGACGTTTTTTTCTTCGCAGATTGAGTAGAAGTCTTCGAAGTAGCAGTAGCAGCGCTTTCTTTTCTCTCTTTAAACGAAGTCTTTGTCGTCTTTTTTGCTGTTTTTGCCGTCTCCACGACAGCAGCGCTTTCTTTTCTCTCCTTGAAAGCAGTCGCGGACGTTGTCACGGTATTACGACGAAGCGTGGCAGTCGCCCTCTTCTTGTTTTGAAGCGACGAGGCAGCGCTCTGACTCCTGTTTGTTTATTTATTTTAGCACGTGCATGAATGAATAATCGTCGACATAATCTGAGTGGTTAGTTTACGATATGGTGGTTATATAATCATCATCATATCGTTATGATGGTTATGAGAAGATGATACGCGATACTGCGATGTGAAGCAACAACAATCACGAGAGAACGAACGTACCAGGACGCGAGGGATAGAGACATATTGTTTTGATGATGCGAGTCGATGAGTTTATTTTTCTATGACGTGTGTTTGTCGTCTAAAACTCTTTTCCATGGAGAAATTCGCGGTGGAGAAGAATTGCAGATTTTGTTCGTAAAAATCTTTTCTTCTTCTCTCCTGCTGCATTCTCTCTGCACTTTTTATCTGCTCTTCGCTCGACAATTGCCGACGACGACGAGAAAAGAAGAGAAAGAAAGACAATCGTGTCCTGACGGGGTTGTGTTTCTAGTCATCTTTTCATGTTATCGTCGTCTTTACCCCACTACTCTTCCGGCACCATGAACTCTTTATCACCAGCATCGAGCGTTAGGGGAAGAAAACAAACAAGTTTTGCACGAACGAAGACGAAGGTTTCAAAAACGACGAGGACGTTCAGAGGGCGAAAGGGTGCGTGCGTTACCACCGCCGGTATAGACACGAAAAGAGACGTTGTTTTAGTTTTAGGGTGTTTAGATCGAACGGCGCAGTGCAGCGCCGAACAGTTATCTATGAATGAAAAGTCACAAGGCGCTCGCGTTGTTTCCGTATTTCCAGCGCAAGCGTTTGAGGGGATCAAAAACCCACTCGATGCCATGGCGAAGGAGTTGGTGTATCCGAATGAAAAAGTCATCGACGCGATGAACGAAATCGAATACGTGGAAGTTGTGAGCGACGAATCGAAAGAGTTTGAGAAAGCTCTTCCAAACGTGACGGCGGTGATTATCGCGGATGAGTTTGCGCCGAACATGTTGAAATCGACTGAAAACGTCATCTCGTTGATCAAAGATAATAAGCTCCCAAAGTTGAAGCGCGTCGTGGGCTTGTCTCACATTGGCATCGATCGACGAGATCAAGATCCTTACAAAATGATGAATAGAAAAGTATTTCGAGGAGGCGCTATATTAGATAGGTGGTCAGACGCCGAGGAATTGATCAAAGCGACGGCGCCGAAAGGTAATCCGTTGGAAGTTAAATGGACATACACCATTGTTCGCGTCGGCGATTTGCGAGGAAACGGACCGTGCTCGGTCGTTTATGGAGATGCCATGTTAACTTTAGTCGATAACGCTTTCGATGTTCGCATGCAAGACGTAGACATGGAGCCTGGGGACAAATTTGATGGTTTCACAAAACGACTATCAGCGGCGTGCGTAATGAACAGAATGTTAACGAGTACGAAAGTTTCCGTGTTGAATCAAACGTTTAGCTTGATTAGCGTTGGTCCCGTGCCAAGAGATCGACGAAAAGGATATGATGTCGCAAAAGGTAGATCGCCGCCACCTATCCGAGACGAAGAAATAGACGAAGCCGTGCAACCTAAGGGAGAAGAGGAGGAACAGGGTAGTGTCGAAGGAGCTCCCGTACCCACATAAACAAACCATGTGCTTTTATTAATTTATTACTTATGTGTGCTTCAAATGTTGTGTGTGTATTTTTACAAGAAATCTATTTAAGAAATCGGCAACTCTCTCGTTTCATGCAGGTTTATTTCTTTTGCTTCTTGCTCTTCCTCTCGTCGTCGTCGTCGTTATCGCTCTTCGCGACTTTCGGCAACACGTCGTCCCTTCCGATCTCCCACGCTCCAGGATTAGACTTATAGGAAACTTCACATTTCTGAACTGCTTCGACGAGCGCATCGACTCTTTTGATGTATTCGGGGATTTTAAATTTCTTCTCGCAGCCGCTGTAAGCCATGTACCGAATTTTCCCGAATATCTCTCGCTCTTTCCACCCTTGATCGTGCACGCCGACGATGGACCACATGCATCCGACGTAACCGCTCGGATCTCTTCCATCGAGCGACCAACGATCGTTCAAAGCGATGGCGTATTTCAAAGCGTTTTCGGGAGTATCGGACCATTCCAGTATTTTCTTTGCCCAATACATGCGCATAAATCCATGCATTTTGCCACCGTACACGAGCTCGCGTTGCGCAGCATTCCATAAATTGTCGTGCGTTTTGGCTTGCTCAAATTCTTCGTACGTGTACGTATATTCCCTTTTATCTCCCGCGTGCATTCGTAAAGTATCTTTCGCCCAGTCGTATTTTTGACCCTCAATCGTGTCGTACTCGGGAGAATAATAGCAAAAGTTATCCGCAAGTTCGCGTCGGACGACGAGTTCTTCAAAGAAAACGTCCACCGCTTTGCCATTCGATCCCTTCTTCGCCTCGAGCGCTTTCATAGCGCACCTTTGTCCGGAAATTTGTCCAAAGTGCAAGTACGGGGAGAGCCCGGACAGCGCTTGAGGCTTTGCTGGATCGTTTCTCAAGCCGTACAGACTCATGCGCTTGGTTAAAAAGTTATCCAAAACAGCCATCGCAGCTTTTTCTCCGGGAACGGCCCAAGTCACCTCGGGAACATCTTTCCCACGTTCCAACGCTTGTCCTAAAACGTCGTCCCAATCCGTTTTCACGCTTTTGATTTTCGCGTGTAACGCGGCATCTTTGTTTTCAACGTTCGGGAAATTATCAGGAAATGGAACCATAAAATCGCCGTATAATTTCGCAAGCTTGCCGCGCAAAGTTCGAGCGCCAACTTCAAGTTTCGGAGAGGCCACCCAGCACGGCACTATGTTGTGCGCGTCCACGACTCTTACCGAACGCTTCGTTTCTTTCGCGAAATCGTCGCGCCACTTCAAACCTAATCGCAGAGGAGAGAAGTCCGTCACCACCGCGCTCGCGTTGACTTCATTGCAAAACTTTTCAATCTCCGCGTTTGGCTCGTCTCCTCCACGTAACAACTTGAACGGAATATCCCGTTCTTCCAACGCGCTCTCGACTTCGCGCAGACCTCTGAGCATAAACCCAAACTGTCGAGCGCCGGCGCCGAGAAATTTTGTGACCACGTTGAACACAACAACAAGTGGTTTCTTCTCTTTGTTCGCTAACTCGATGGCGTATAACATCGCCCAGTTATCGTTCACGCGTTGGTCTCGACTCATCCAGTAGACGATAGGCCCGTTTCCTTCCCGGAGAATCGGCTGGTCGTTGATGAGCATTACACGATCTGGATGCACAATCATGTTTTTATCCTCGTTCTTGTTGTTGTTGTTGTTTTCGTTAATATCGATGGTGGTATTTGTTGTACCAGCAAATACTACGAACGTGCTCGATATCGCAGCCGTATGTTTTTTTCTTCGTGTTGTAAATCGGCCGCCGTTCGGTGACTGCAGTAGCGTTAATAGCGTTCGATTACTACTCGCTCTGTTGCTTCTTTTCGCAAAGTGATCCTGGAATCCGCGCGCAGTAGCACTAGCAGTTGTTGTGGTAGTGGTAAGATTAGTGAACAACGAAGAAGAAGGAAAAAAAGCACACGTCGTCGCACTTCTTCGTGCTGGCGTTCTCTTACTGCTTTTGAAAAGCGCGAATCGATTATTATTCAAAAAGGGCGAACAACAGCGCGTCGCAGTCCGCAAAAGCATGCACAACCACCACGCGGTTGGTGTTCGAGAAGATTGCTTTTGTTGTGCCGAGAGTTTTTGGCGAATTCTGAAGAAAAGCGAGGGAGAAAGATGTGTCGTGGAAAAAAAAAAGTCCATTTCTGTTGGTGGTTTGTGAATAAGAAGACGACAGACACTGAAAGAGAGAGAGAGAGAGAGAGAGAGAGAAACGAGAGAAACGAGAACGAGATTTAAGTATTACTGCGATGTTGTCATCGACGACGAAGACGACGACGACGACGCAGACACAAACATCATACATTCGGCGAAAGAAAATAACGACGGCGGCAAATTCAGAGCTCAAAATGCACGTAAGAGAAGAAGAGAAAGAAGAACACAGAACGATGTGTTATTCGTGTTTTAGGAGAGAGAATCTGTGCATATGCAAACTGTGCGAAAGAGTTTTGTTGGAAAAGACGCGGTCGAAAGAAAAGCTCGTTCTTAAGGACGGCTTACACGTTTCTATATTGCAGGATAGAGATGAGTTCAGAAGAAAACTCGGCTCGGCCCACATTGCAAGGAACATCGTAGAAAACTGCGACGTCGTCTGGCGCGACTGCTCGTGGCCAAACGCGTTAACTGTCCCAAAACTAGAAGTTCCTCTGAGCGCCTCCACGGCGGTGACGGAAGAATTTGACGGTGACGAAGGGTACGAAGAGTACGAAATGGTTGTCTTGTGGCCGAGCGAAGACGCGATATCGATTAAAGAATATAAGAACCGAAACTTAAACAAGAAGAAAACGCATATGGTTGTTCTCGATAGCACCTGGTATAAAGCGAGGCGAATGTACAACCGAATCCCCTGGTTGAAAGATTTACCTTCTATCTCGCTACAGAATATCGAGAATGAGAGCATGTACAAGCCAATTCGTAAGCAACCGTTTCGAGACGCTCTGTCCACCGCAGAGTCGATCGCGTTGGCTTTAAAAGAGTTTGGTAACGAGGATGCGGAGCTCGTAAACATAGCTTTTAGCGAGATGATTAGAGAACAATTAGAAGAGGAGAAACGGCACGACCGCGACGTTCGTTCTCGTGCCGTCCGCGCGCGTGAACGGCGAAATGTTGTGTAAAACAAAATTGTGTGTAAATTGATATTTTTAAGTGTACGCGTACCAGGTACCCAGTATGTATTTAGATGATAGATAGAACTAATCTGCTAATCTTCGACCTCTCCCGACGAACCGTCGCGCCTCGTTCGGTTGTGCTATGTTACTCGCCGCGCGAATGACTGGGTTCCCAAAAACACTTCCCACCGCTGCTTCGACCCACTGCGGCGTCTTGAGAAAGTGCACGCCGCTTTGGCGAGGATACAACACGGAGAAAAAGTAATACACGTGCCCGGAGAGCACGCCGAGAAAATCCGGCACAGGGTCGCCTCCCATCAACACGGTCAACGCCATCATCCCCCACGGTAAATAAAACGCAGGCATGCGAATCATACCCATGATGGACGTGTTTTGCGTCGGATTTTCTCTGGACCACAAGTACAACATGGCGAATATCAGCGACGAAGAGTAAAATGGTTGCGACACCGAAGGAACGATGAATTTCAAAGGCAATAAAATCATCATGTTTATCATTAGCATCCACACAAAATCCGAAGTTCTGTTCTCGAACGTCTTCTGTTCCAAGTGGACTCCATATCTGGCAATCATTAACGTTCGAAAGACGAACGGGAAGCCAAACCCGCCGATAAAACAGAAGTTCCCAATCAGTCTCCAAATTTGAAACTTTTCCCAAATCAGTTTGTAATCTAAATACAGATTGACCGGTAGCGGTAAACCAAACTGAGTTCCGAACGTGATCAACACGCAGGCCGTACCCCAGGCTTTACAGATGGGAGGTAAAGAAGCGTACCATTCGCCGGGAGAGTTGGACATTTGTTGTTGTTGTTGTTGTTTTGTCGTTGTTGTGTTGTTGGGGGGGTGACTGTTTTTTGTGTTGTGAATCAAGTTGTGATTTATTTTTTGTTTTTGATTTTTAGACATCTGCACTTTTTGTGCGACCCCGCGCGCGGAGATCTCTCTCTCGCTCTCTCTCTCTCAGTGAATGCGAGAATAGCAATACACGCACGAGCTCACTCAGCGCGAGGGTATTGTCGTTATCATAATGTGGTTGAAACAAGCGCAGATTGAGGAGTGCGCGCGCGTCGCGCACGAGAAGTGCTTTTCATGTTTTCAAAAACACCACGACGACGAAGAAGAAGAAAACGCGATGATGAAAACGACGAACGAAGAGAAAGAGGCTGAGTTTTACCTCTCCTTGCCGGCGCATAAACGACCAAAGTGCGAAGGAAACGTGAAACTCTATTACTTTTTCGCCGAGTTGCGAGAGCAGACGATGAAGATTAACACAAACAACAAAGGCAACAGCAACAACAATTCGCACCAGCACTCGGTGGTGGGAAAAGTGCAAGAATCCATTCGCAAGTGCGAAATACAAATAAAAGATTGCGAAACCGCGAACGGTTTAACCGGCGTTGGTCCCAAATTTTTGAAGTATTTCGAAACATTTTTCCGTTTGTATCCTCTCTCGCAGAGCAAAGAGAAAGAGTTGGAGAAAGAGCGCCTTTTGCAGCTGGTCAAAGAGCGCGAGAAAATAAAAAGGAAACAAGAGAGAGCGAAGAAAAATGTGGGCACGACGACCACCAAGACCACGATGAAGAACATAAACGACAACAATAAGCGCGGACGAGAAGAAGATGGGTGGGGGAGAGGAAGAGATATAGGAGACGTTGAAGAACAATTAGAGTTACGAAGGGCTTTCAGTCAGGAGCAACCGAGTCAATCAATGCTGCAACAGAAACAGAGAAAGACGGCTTCGTCTAAAAAGTGGCACCCGAAATACAAGACAGCTCCTTTTGCGCTTTTGGCGACGTTGCATAAACTCATGCTGGAAGGCAAAAAGCAATGCACGAAAGACGAACTGATCAACGCTACCGATGCATCTGGTTTATCGAACATGTCGATACGACCAAGAGTAGAGGCTTTTTCGAGAGAGCAAGCATCTTATCAAGGAAGGGATATGTCTAGTCAATATTCCGGATGGAGTTGCTTCAACAAATACCTGAAAAACGCACCGACCGGTCACGAAGCACCGATGGTTTTTACGTGGAGTAACCCGATGATTATTCGCTTAACGGACGAAGGCACGATTGTTGCGGAGAAATGTCACCGCGAGGCTGAAATACACGGCGATTGTACCTGTGGTCTCATCAACACGGACAACACGAACAATCCATCAATGAATTTAGCGGCGAAACGATCTCAAGAGCGAGGAAATCAGAAAATTAACGTAGTGTCGCTTCTTTCAGATAGCGATGAGGACTGTTTTAACGGCGATGCGTCGCGTGAACGACAGTTTGATGCAAAAATTAGCAAGAACAACGATGAAAACGAGGATACTAAGACGGTAACGAAGAAGAAGATCAATAGTAAAAACGTTGTACGAAATTGGCATGGCATCGCCGCCGAGGAAAACGACTGGAATAGCGCGGCTGAGCTCGAGGTGCGTTTACCGCCTTTGCAACCGGGCGAAAAGTTTCAAGACGTGTACGACGTAGTTTTTTTGTTTGATAACCGCGAGCAGTACGATAAAGATTTCAGACCAGAGCATTTAGTGAAGTATTTTGAAAACGTGAATCTTCGCGCTGAGCAGTGCTTCATTACGATTGGAGATGCACTTTGGGTTGCCGAAGATAGAAAAAGCAAAGAGCGCTTTTGCCTCGATTATATTCTGGAAAGAAAATCCGTGGCAGATTTAAGCGGTTCAATCACTTCAGGTCGATACATTCGTCAAAAGTATCGCTTAGATAAGTGCGGTTTAGAGAAGGTGATGTATTTAGTCGAAGGAAATATCGAGCGCGACTTTCACTTGGAAGAACGCCAGAAATTGGCAGTTAAATCTGCGTTGATTGAAACAGACATCCACGATGATATATACATGCTTCGAACGGAATCGCTGGAAAAAACGAAGAAACTTTACGTCGACCTCACGAGATCCATACAAGATTTGTACAACCCGAGAGTAGGAAGAGACAAAGCCGCGCCGCGAGCTTACTTCGCCAACTGTCTTCCTACGTTCAACGCGTTTCATGAAAATATGAAAAATTTTGTGGCGAGCGAAAGCACGGTACAAAATACATGGGGAGTAATGCTCGCTCAGGTGAAAGGAATGGGTCCGGACTCAGCGGAAGCAATTGTGAATCTCTACCCAACACCAATATCCTTGTATGAAACGTTCAATCGATTGAATTGGGACGAGAGTCGATGCGTCGATTTGATCGCACAAATCCAACCGAAGGAGAGGAGAATCGGACGTTCAGCCGCGCAAAACTTCTACGAAGCTTTCTTCAAATAGACACTTCGGGAGACGATTTCTACTCCTTTGTATTCCTACGCGCAGCAAACGCATTTAATATTAACACGTGTGAATGCAAGTTCAAAGGAGAGCACACGTAAATTTACTTCTTTTTTGCATTTTCTTTCTCTACCA
>TARA_B110000483_G_scaffold93195_1_pt1 | contig 12291 bp, 7 predicted proteins | sample TARA_B110000483 | Tara Oceans TARA_B110000483 (sample SAMEA4398176) | marine metagenome | biome: Polar Biome; feature: [SRF] surface water layer (ENVO:00010504); material: water (ENVO:00002006), including particulate matter (ENVO:01000060) such as... | depth 5 m
GAGGGTGGCCGTACTGTTGGTGCTGGTGTTGTAGCCAAAATTATCGAATAATCGAAATACGACTAAAGCCGGGGCGCAAAAGCGTTCCGGCTTTGTCTGTTTGTCGGGGATGGAGTTTTAGGCCAGTAGTTCAATTGGTAGAGCACCGGTCTCCAAAACCGGGTGTTGGGGGTTCGAGTCCCTCCTGGCCTGCCAGTAATTTGAAACTGATTTGTAGATATTGAGTTATATGAGTACAGAAGAAATTAAAGAAAAGAACGGCGCATTGAATGCAGTGCTCTGGCTTCTCGTTGTTGCGATTATCGCAGCTGTGGCCGTGCTCAACTCAATCTATGCCGAAGAATCACTATTGTACCGAGTACTAGCTGGCATGGGATTGGCAATAGTTGCCGGTTTTATTGCAGTGCAAACCACTCAGGGAGCTGCTTTTTGGCATATTGCCCAGGGAGCACGCACTGAAGTGCGTCGAGTAGTGTGGCCAGCTCGTGATGAGCGTAATAAGGCGACCTTAATGGTTGTTGCAGTAGTTGCGCTAATGTCTGTTGTTTTGTGGGGCTTAGACGGATTGTTCGGCTGGCTCGTTGGATTATTGCTCGGATAAGGTGACCTATGCGTTGGTACGTAGTACATGCCTTTTCAGGCTATGAGAAAAAAGTAGTAGGTTCGCTTCAAGAGCGAATCGATATGAATGATATGCAAGATAAATTCGGTGAGATATTAGTTCCCACCGAAGAAGTCGTCGAAATGAAAGACGGCAAGAAGCGCAGCAGTGAGCGAAAGTTCTTCCCCGGTTATGTGCTGGTGCAGATGGAACTTGATGACGACAGCTGGCATTTGGTTAAAGAAACGCCTCGAGTGATGGGTTTTATCGGTGGCAAGGCGGACAAGCCCGCGCCTATTACTCAGAAAGAAGCAGATTTAATTCTGCAGCGAGTTCAGGACTCCGGCGAGAAGCCTCGCCCTAAAACGGTATACGAACCCGGCGAAATGGTCCGAGTTACAGATGGGCCTTTTAATGACTTTAACGGAACCGTTGAAGAAGTTAATTACGAGAAGAGCCGTCTACGCGTTGCAGTAACAATTTTCGGTCGATCTACTCCGGTAGATCTCGAATTTACCCAGGTTGAAAAGGCCTGAGAATAAACGGGTTATTTATAGCCTGAGTATTAAATTAAGAGTGTGTTTTCGCAATTTTGCAGAACACGGGGAGCCCGCGACGAGTGAAGACACTCTGAGGCGATAACACCCAAATAGGAGAAACCTAAATGGCGAAGAAAGTAGAGGCCTATATCAAGCTGCAAGTGCCAGCTGGTCAGGCAAACCCAAGTCCACCCGTTGGTCCGGCACTCGGTCAACATGGTGTGAATATCATGGAATTCTGTAAGGCGTTTAACGCGCAAACTCAGGGCACAGAGCCGGGTCTTCCGGTTCCTGTTGTAATCACTGTATACAGCGATCGCAGCTTCACATTCATTATGAAAACACCGCCCGCAGCTGTCTTGTTGTTGAAAGCTGCTGGCATTAAATCTGGTAGCGGAACTCCTAACACTGAAAAAGTGGGCAAAGTGAACCGTGGGCAACTCGAAGAGATTGCTACTACTAAAGAGCCAGATCTAACTGCTGCTGATATGGATGCAGCTGTGCGAACTATCGCCGGTACGGCTCGCAGTATGGGCATTGAAGTAGAGGGCGTCTAAGATGGCTAAAGTATCAAAACGCGTTCGCGCGTTCCAAGAAAAAGTAGAAACTGGCAAACCCTATGCTTTTGATGAAGCGGTTTCCTTTCTAAAAGAATTTGCATCCAAGAACTTTGCTGAGACGGTTGAAGTTTCTGTGAAGCTTGGAATTGACCCACGTAAATCTGATCAGGCTGTTCGTGGAGCGACTACCTTGCCAAAAGGCAGCGGTAAAAAAGTTCGCGTTGCAGTGTTTGCTCAGGGTGATAATGCCGAAGCGGCTAAAGCTGCTGGTGCTGATGAAGTGGGCATGGATGATCTAGCCGAGAAAATGAAAGCCGGAGATATTGACTTTGGTGTTGTTATTGCCACTCCAGACGCAATGCGGGTTGTTGGAGCTTTAGGTCAGGTGTTGGGTCCACGCGGACTTATGCCTAACCCAAAAACCGGCACAGTTACGCCAACTCCAGCTGTTGCTGTACAAAATGCCAAGTCTGGTCAGGTTCGCTACCGCACCGACAAGAACGGCATTATTCATGGCGGCATTGGCAAAGTAGATTTTGAAGGCCCAGCGCTGAAAGAAAACCTTGAAGCCCTGTTGGTGGATTTGAAAAAACTCAAACCTGCTGCTGCTAAAGGTATTTATCTTCAGAAGATTGTGCTTTCTACCACTATGGGTCCAGGCGTAACTCTGGATAACTCAACTATTGAGATAGACTAAAGATCTAAATGGATAAGCTCGATTTATAGAAAATATACGCTGTCCAGGAGCACAGCCATTGGCGGAAGGCCGATACGAGTGTCGTTAATGCAAGCAAGCCGACATATCTGTGTCAGCATTATCGATGCGAACCTCAAAAATTAGGGAGATTTTTAGGGTTAAAAAGAACTTTGGGGTCCGCGCAAGCGGGCTGTTAAAGACCGTAGGAGCCGACAGTTTTAATCAGCTGAAAGCTTAATAAGGCTTGAGTTATACAAGTCATCCTGCGCAGATAGTGAACCCCAGCGAAATTTGCTGGTTACATTCACTTTGGTGGGTATTTGGAAATTATTCAGATGCCTTAAATCGTAACCAAATCCAGGAGTAGCACTAGTGGCACTTGGACTTGAAGACAAGAAAACGATTGTTGCTGACGTTAGCGAAACTGCTTCCAATGCACTGTCTTTAGTTGTTGCTGACGCCCGTGGCGTTGAAGTAGGCGACATGACAGAGCTGCGAAAACAAGCTCGTGAAAATCAGGTTGTTCTGCGAGTAGTCAAAAATACTTTGGCTAAGCGTGCTTTCAAGAATACTGATTTTGAATGTGTAGACGACGTACTGAAAGGCCCGTCAATTTTCGGTTTTTCGATGGTAGATCCAGGGGCAGCCGCAAGGTTGTTCAAAAAGTTTGCCAAAGATAACGATAATTTTGAAGTTAAGGCTTTATCAGTTGGTGGACAGCTTCTCGAGAAAAACCAGATTGACGTATTGGCAACTTTGCCAACCCGTGATCAGGCTCTTGCGATGTTGGCCGGCGTCATGCTTGCACCCGTCACTAAGATGGTTCGCACCTTCAACGATCTACCCGGACGTGTTGTCCGCGTAGTTGAGCAGGTACGAGTTCAGAAAGACGAAGCGGCATAAGATTAACCGTATTAATAAATTTTATTTGGAGTTATAAAATGGCACTTTCTAAAGACGAAATCCTCGACGCTATTGCAGAAATGAGCGTAATGGAAGTTGTTGAGCTTGTTAGCGCAATGGAAGAAAAATTTGGTGTGTCTGCCCAGGCTGCTGCTGCAGTTGCTGCGCCGGCTGCTGGCGTTGAAGCTGCTGCTGAAGAAGAGCAAACCGAATTTGATGTTGTTCTGACCGGCATTGGTGAGAAGAAAGTTAACGTTATTAAGGCAGTTCGCACTATTACAGGCCTAGGCCTGAAAGAAGCGAAAGATCTTGTTGACGGTGCACCTTCTCCTATCAAGGAAGGCGCTTCTAAAGACGAAGCTGAAGAAGCGAAAAAACAGCTTGAAGAAGCTGGTGCTTCTGTCGAATTGAAGTAATTCGACACTTGATCGGCATTAGCTGATTGACCTAAGGCTGGCGGATTTATCCGCCGGCCTTGGCTTGTTACTGCGATCAGCCTTTTTTGGGGTGGTCGATTCAACCTTGGGACTGCAGGTTGAATTAAGTATTTGCAGTCCACCTACTGAAAGCTAGGGAGCTGATAGAAATGGCGTTTACATACACCGAAAAGCAGCGGATTCGTAAAACTTTTGGCACATTGCCAACAGTAATGGAGCAGCCATATTTGCTCGCGATCCAGTTGGATTCGTACCGCGGATTTACACAAGCCGATATTCCAGCAGAAGAGCGCTTGGAAAAAGGTCTACACGCAGCCTTCCATTCAATATTTCCAATTGTAGCGAACTCGGGCAATGCGGCACTTGAATATGTCGACTATCGCCTTGGCAAGCCTGCCTTTGATGTTAGCGAATGCATATTGCGTGGCGTTACATACTCGGTGCCTTTGCGCGTGCGAGTTCGATTGATCATATACGATCGAGAGACCTCTGCCCGAACTGTAAAGGATATTAAAGAGCAAGAAGTTTATATGGGCGAAATACCGCTTATGACGGAAAACGGTACCTTTGTAATAAATGGTACTGAGCGCGTAATCGTTTCTCAGTTGCACCGTTCGCCGGGTGTATTTTTTGATCACGATAAAGGCAAAACCCACTCTTCGGGTAAATTGCTCTATTCCGCACGAATTATTCCTTACCGTGGCTCATGGCTCGACTTTGAATTTGATCCTAAAGATCTGGTTTTTGTTCGAATCGATCGCCGTCGTAAATTGCACGCCACTATTTTGTTGCGCGCGCTTGGTTACAGTTCAGAAGAAATTTTGGGCATGTTTTTCGAAACTACTACCTTTAGATTTGCGAAAGACGCTTATCAGATGGAGCTAACACCAAGCCGTCTGCGTGGTGAGATATCTCAGTTCGACATCAAAGGTCCCCGCGGAAAAGTGGTTGTTGAAGCGGGACGTCGAATCACTGCTCGTCATATTCGCGATCTTGAAAAGGCTGAAATTACTAAGCTTGATGTTCCTCAAGAATATTTGCATGGCAAAGCCCTGGCTAATGATCTTATCGATCCTGAAACCGGTGAGTTGTTGTTCGAGTGCAATACTGAGCTGACTGATGAAGTATTGGCGGCTCTGGTTGAAGCCAATATCAATGAATTTGATGTGCTCTATACCAATGATCTGGACGCTGGCCCTTTCGTTTCGGAGACATTACGAGCAGATCCTACTCGTACGCAGCTAGAAGCGTTGGTAGAGATTTACCGCATGATGCGTCCTGGCGAGCCACCAACTAAAGATTCTGCAGAAGGCTTGTTCCACAACTTGTTCTTCAGCTCAGAGCGATACAACTTATCTGGTGTTGGCCGTATGAAGTTCAATCGCCGCCTAAACATCGATACTGATGCGGGCGCAGGTGTATTAATCGATGGCCGCTATATGGGCCTGAAGTACGCCGATAAAAAGCCGGATAACAAGGTAGATGTAAACAACCTGCCTCTTGAGATGCAAAAAGTATTGGATATGGCCGGTGCCACTCCAAAAACTTTTGGCGAATTAAAAGAAGCCTTCGAAGGCATGCGTTCAGATATTGTTAATGTAATGAACACATTGATCGAAATCCGCAACGGTAACGGCATGGTCGATGATATCGATCACCTGGGTAACCGTCGTATTCGTTCTGTTGGCGAAATGGCTGAAAATCAATTCCGGGTTGGTCTTGTTCGTGTAGAGCGGGCCGTACGTGAAAGATTGTCCGTAGCAGAAAGCGAAGGCTTGATGCCACAAGACTTAATTAACGCTAAGCCGGTTGCGGCTGCCGTTAAAGAGTTCTTCGGTTCATCTCAGCTGTCTCAGTTTATGGATCAAAACAATCCACTTTCTGAAGTAACTCACAAACGCCGTGTGTCTGCGCTTGGGCCAGGTGGCTTGACTCGTGAACGAGCCGGGTTTGAGGTTCGTGACGTGCATTCAACTCACTACGGCCGAGTCTGCCCTATTGAGACTCCTGAAGGGCCAAATATTGGTCTGATAAATTCTCTGGCAACATACGCGCGTACTAATAGTTACGGTTTCCTTGAAGCACCTTACCGCAAAGTTATTGATGGGAAGGCGACAGAAGAAATTGAATACTTGTCAGCCATTAATGAAGCCCAGTTTGTTATTGCTCAAGCATCGGCAGCTTTGGACAAAAATAATAGACTGACGGAAGAGCTGGTAACGGTTCGACACCTGAATGAATCTACCAATAAGATACCTGCAGAAGTCCAATTTATGGATGTATCGCCTCGTCAGGTGGTATCTGTAGCTGCTTCTTTGATCCCATTTTTGGAGCACGATGATGCAAACCGTGCATTGATGGGCTCCAACATGCAACGTCAGGCTGTGCCTACACTGCGTGCGGACAAACCCCTGGTTGGAACTGGTATTGAACGCGATGTTGCGAAAGATTCTGGCGTTTGTGTAGTTGCTCGTCGCGGTGGTGTTATCGACAGCGTTGACGCTGCTCGTATTGTTATCCGAGTTGACGAAAGCGAAATCGAGCCAGGCGAAGCCGGTATCGATATCTACAATCTGACTAAATATACTCGTTCTAACCAGAACACCTGTATCAATCAGAAGCCAATCGTTAAGCGCGGCGCAACAATAGCAAAAGGCGATATCGTTGCAGACGGTCCGTCCATTGATTTGGGTGAGTTGGCTCTCGGCCAGAACATGCGCATCGCATTTATGCCATGGAATGGGTACAACTTTGAGGATTCGATTCTGGTCAGCGAGCGTGTTGTTGATGAGGATCGCTTCACCAGTATCCATATTCAGGAACTCACTTGTGTTGCTCGTGATACCAAGCTAGGGCCAGAAGAAATTACTGCTGATATACCCAATGTGGGTGAGGCGGCTTTAGGCAAGCTTGATGAATCAGGCATTGTTTACGTTGGTGCTGAAGTTAACGCCGGCGATATTCTGGTTGGTAAGGTTACGCCTAAAGGCGAGACCCAGCTGACTCCGGAAGAGAAACTCCTACGAGCTATATTTGGTGAAAAAGCCTCGGACGTTAAAGACACTTCTTTACGCGTTCCCGGCAGCACCAAGGGAACTATTATCGACGTTCAAGTATTTACCAGGGATGGCCTTGAAAAGGATGATAGAGCTAAATCAATCGAAAAAGCCGAACTTGAAAAAGTACGTAAAGACTTACGGACCGAAGAGTCCATCTTTGAAGGTGCAGCACGCACACGATTGGTTGGTGCCCTGGTAGGTAACAAAGTATCCAAAGCTCCTGGTCTAAAGAAAGGCGCCACGCTCGAATTGGAAGCTGCTACTCAGTACAGCATGGAAGATTGGTCAAATGTTCGCATGGTAACTGCCGGCTTCAATGACATATTGGACCGAGCGCTAGGTTATCTAGAAGAGCGTAAAGCTGAACTTGAAGAGCGCTACGAAGACAAGCGCGGCAAGTTGGAATCTGGTGACGATTTGGCACCGGGCGTATTGAAGATCACCAAGGTATACATGGCGATTAAACGACACATCCAGCCTGGCGACAAAATGGCCGGACGCCATGGTAATAAAGGTGTTATCTCGGTGATCAAGCCTGTCGAAGATATGCCCTACGATGCAGACGGCACCCCTGTTGATATCGTTCTTAATCCCTTAGGTGTTCCTTCGCGGATGAACGTAGGTCAGGTTTTGGAAACCCACCTTGGCTTAGCGGCAAAAGGTTTGGGCGAAAGAATCGATCGCATGCTTATCGAGCAGAAATCCGTTGCCGACCTGCGTAAGTTCTTAGAGAAAATCTATAACTTGGGTAATGGCAGTACAGAGACCTCTCTAAAAACTTTTAGCGACGATGATGTTTTGAACTTGGCCGGTAACCTTCGCGGTGGTGTGCCTATGGCAACACCAGTGTTTGACGGTGCTGATGAATCCGAGATCAAAGGTCTTCTAGAGCTTGCCGGCCAACCCTCAAGTGGGCAGGTTACACTATATGACGGGCGCACAGGCGACCCCTTTGATCGTCCCGTTACCGTAGGTTATATGTACATGCTCAAACTCAACCACTTGGTGGATGACAAGATGCATGCACGGTCTACCGGTTCTTATAGCTTGGTTACTCAGCAGCCGCTGGGTGGTAAAGCGCAGTTCGGTGGACAGCGATTTGGTGAGATGGAGGTTTGGGCTCTTGAAGCTTATGGCGCCGCTCACACATTGCAGGAAATGCTTACGGTTAAATCTGATGACGTAAATGGTCGTACCAAAATGTATAAAAACATTGTGGACGGCGACCATCGAATGGAACCCGGTATGCCGGAGTCGTTCAACGTACTGGTACGCGAGATTAGATCTCTGGGTATCAACATGGAATTGGAAGAAGATAAATAGCGCAGTAGGTGCTGATTATTCACTTATTGTCTAACATTTTATTGGAGGAAAGGCCTTGAAAGACCTGTTGAAAATGCTTAAGTCCCATACTGAAGTCGAAGAGTTTGATGCGATTCGGATCAGTTTGGCCTCCCCGGCGATGATTCGCTCGTGGTCCTTTGGGGAAGTTAAGAAGCCGGAAACAATTAACTACCGTACGTTCAAACCTGAACGCGATGGTTTGTTTTGTGCCAAGGTTTTTGGTCCTATTAAGGATTACGAATGCCTATGTGGTAAATATCGACGCATGAAGCATCGCGGCATAGTCTGCGAGAAGTGTGGCGTTGAAGTTACCGTGTCTAAGGTTCGTCGCGAGCGTATGGCTCACATCGAACTTGCCACACCCTGTGCGCACATTTGGTTCCTGAAATCTCTGCCTTCTCGTATCGGCCTAATGTTGGATATGACTCTGCGTGAGATTGAACGAGTTCTTTACTTCGAATCTTATATCGTTACCGAACCTGGTATGACAGATCTGGAATGCGGTCAGCTTTTGACTGATGATCAGTATTTTGAAGCCATGGAAAACTACGGCGATGAGTTCGAAGCCAAAATGGGCGCTGAAGCAATTCAAATCCTGCTAGCTGATATCGATCTGGTAACTGAAATTGCTACTCTGCGTGAAGAAATTCCTGCGACTAACTCAGAAACCAAAATCAAGAAGCTTTCAAAGCGTCTAAAACTGCTAGAAGCATTCCACGGTTCCGGTAACAAGCCTGAGTGGATGGTATTGGAAGTACTTCCAGTGTTGCCGCCTGATTTACGCCCATTGGTGCCTTTGGATGGTGGTCGTTTTGCGACTTCCGATCTAAACGATCTTTATCGTCGCGTTATTAACCGTAATAATCGGCTTAAGAGATTGTTGGAGCTTAACGCTCCGGACATTATTGTTCGTAATGAAAAACGTATGCTGCAAGAAGCGGTAGATGCCTTGTTGGATAACGGTCGTCGAGGCCGCGCCATTACTGGTTCTAATAAGCGTCCTCTGAAATCTCTTGCGGACATGATCAAAGGTAAGCAGGGTCGATTCCGTCAGAACCTTCTGGGTAAACGCGTTGACTACTCTGGACGTTCCGTAATTGTTTGTGGTCCTACTTTGCGACTGCACCAATGTGGTCTGCCTAAGAAAATGGCCCTTGAGCTGTTCAAACCTTTCATATTCAGTAAGCTGGAATTGCGTGGTATGGCTACCACTATCAAGGCCGCTAAGAAAATGGTTGAACGTGAAGAATCGGTAGTATGGGACGTTCTCGACGAAGTAATTCGTGAGCATCCGGTGCTTCTTAACCGGGCTCCAACCCTTCACCGTTTAGGAATTCAGGCTTTTGAACCAGTCCTGATTGAAGGTAAAGCTATCCAGTTGCACCCACTTGTCTGTTCCGCTTTTAACGCGGACTTCGATGGTGACCAAATGGCGGTTCACGTACCTCTGACATTGGAAGCTCAGCTCGAAGCTCGAGCATTGATGATGTCTACCAACAACATACTGTCTCCTGCTAATGGCGATCCCATCATCGTGCCTTCTCAGGATGTCGTATTGGGCCTCTACTACATGACGCGTTCAAAAGTTAACGCTCGTGGCGAAGGTATGCGCTTTGCCGATACTTCTGAAGTATCGCGCGCCTACGATTCAGGTCAGGTTGATCTGCACGCCTTTGTAAATGTTCGTATTAACGAAGTGATTAATGGCGCTGACGGTGAGCAGACTGCACAGACTATTATGGTAGAAACTACTGTTGGTCGTGCTTTGGTTTGGCGCATTATTCCCGAAGGTATGGCCTTTGAATTGGTTAATCAGCCACTGACTAAAAAGGCGATCTCGAAACTTATCGATGTTTGCTATCGATCCGTTGGTCTGAAAGCTACCGTAATCTTTGCCGATCAGTTGATGTACACAGGTTTTGCCTACTCAACTCGTTCCGGTGCATCTATTGGCGTTAACGACTTCGTTATCCCAGATGAGAAAGATGAAATCATTGCTAAGGCCGATGCCGAAGTTAAAGAAATCGAGCAACAGTTTGCTTCCGGTCTGGTAACTCAGGGCGAGAAGTACAACAAAGTGATCGATATCTGGTCTCGAGCTAACGATGTTGTTGCCAAATCTATGATGGCTGGCATCAGTACCGAGAAAGTGACAAACGCCAAAGGCGAAGAAGAAGTCCAAGACTCTTATAACAGCGTATTTATGATGGCCGACTCCGGAGCTCGCGGTTCCCCCGCTCAGATTCGTCAGCTCGCTGGTATGCGCGGTCTGATGGCTCGACCAGATGGCTCCATCATTGAAACGCCAATTATTGCGAACTTCCGTGAAGGTTTGAATGTACTTCAGTATTTCATCTCTACTCACGGTGCTCGTAAAGGTTTGGCTGATACGGCGCTTAAAACCGCTAACTCCGGTTATCTAACAAGACGTTTGGTAGATGTTGCCCAAGATGTGGTAATTACCGAGATAGATTGTGGAACCGAAGAAGGCCTATTGATGACTCCGGTTATCGAGGGTGGAGACATCATCGAATCTCTGGGTGATCGTATTCTCGGACGTGTCGTTGCCCAAGACGTTATTCGTGGCGAAGACGTTATTGTTCCCAAAGGAACAATGATTGACGAAACCTGGATGACTCGTATCGAGCAAATGGGTATCGACGAAGTTATCGTTCGCTCGCCAATATCCTGTATTGCCGCTCATGGTATTTGTGCAGAATGTTACGGGCGAGATCTCGCACGTGGACACCAGATTAACCAAGGTGAAGCAGTTGGTGTAATTGCCGCTCAATCCATCGGTGAGCCTGGTACACAGTTGACTATGCGTACCTTCCACATCGGCGGAGCGGCGTCTAGAGCTTCTGCTGCTGACAGCATCCAGGTTAAGCAAGAAGGTATTATTCGTCTGGTTAACGTTAAAGTGGTTGAACGTAAAAACGGCGAGTTGGTTACCGTATCTCGATCTGGCGAACTCGTTGTTGCCGAGAAAGAAACCGGTCGCGAGCGCGAACGTTACAAGCTCCCTTATGGTGCGACCATTAAGGTTAAGCACGGTGCCGAAGTAAATGGCGGAGCTATCGTTACTACTTGGGATCCACATACGCATCCAATCGTCGCTGAAGTAGCTGGTAAAGCGAAGTTCAGCGGTATGGAAGATGGCCTATCTATCCATCGACAAACCGATGACCTGACCGGTCTTAGCAGTGTATCTGTAATTGATCCAAATGAGCGATCTGCTGCCGGTAAAGAGTACAAGCCCGCTATTACCTTAGTTGATGGCAAAGGCAAAGAGCTTTCTCTGCCAAACAGTAAGGCGCCAGCACATTACATGCTGCCTGCTGGAGCGATCGTAACTATGGCTGACAAAGACAAAGTTGCTGTTGGTGATGTTATTGCTCGGATTCCTCAAGAGGGCTCAAAAACTCGCGATATCACAGGTGGCCTGCCACGTGTCGCCGATCTGTTTGAAGCGCGTAAGCCTAAAGAGCATTCAATCCTTGCAGAAATCGCCGGTACCTTTGCCTTTGGTAAAGAAACCAAGGGTAAAAAACGTATTCAGGTATGGCCATTAAATGGTGCCTTGCTTGAAGACGGTGCAGATCACTGGGAGATGTTGATTCCTAAGTGGCGAGCTACTCAGGTATTCGAAGGCGAAACCGTAGAAAAAGGCGAAGTGATCTGTGATGGACCACCTAGTCAGCACGATATCTTGCGTCTTATGGGTGTTGAGGCTCTGGCCAAATACATTACCAATGAGATTCAAGAGGTTTACCGACTGCAGGGCGTGAAAATCAATGATAAGCACATTGAAGTAATTGCACGTCAGATGCTGCGCAAAGTAGAAATTACCGAAATGGGTGAATCTCCTTATATTCGCGGTGAGCAAGTTGAGTTTGCTCGTGTAACTAAAACTATTGAAGAGCTGGAAAAAGAAGGCAAACAGCCGCCCAAATTTGCGCGATTGTTGCTGGGTATTACCAAAGCGTCTCTGGCTACCGAATCCTTTATTTCGGCGGCTTCTTTCCAAGAAACAACTCGGGTTCTTACCGAAGCTTCGGTTACCGGTAAGAAAGATATCCTGCGCGGCCTAAAAGAGAACGTAGTTGTAGGTAGATTGATACCAGCTGGTACCGGTTTGGCATACCACGAAG
>TARA_B110000483_G_scaffold10699_2_pt1 | contig 12287 bp, 8 predicted proteins | sample TARA_B110000483 | Tara Oceans TARA_B110000483 (sample SAMEA4398176) | marine metagenome | biome: Polar Biome; feature: [SRF] surface water layer (ENVO:00010504); material: water (ENVO:00002006), including particulate matter (ENVO:01000060) such as... | depth 5 m
AGCCAAGGCCGCTTGCTCTGTCAGCCATTTTTCAAGACCCCAAGTCGGATTGACGCCCCTCATAACTTCGACCAAGCGTTGCACCATTTCTGGCATTTGATCGACAGCAATGTGCCCCTCGGAAACCTTGTGATGTTTGTCACTCATATTACCTACTCTCACTGATGACGGCCTATGAAACCTCTCGTTTGAGGGGGACCTTGGATTCCATTGCAGAACCCATGCACGCCTCTCATACTCTCTCCAAAGGAAGACTGCACTGGACACATACCTCGTGGGATGGCCAACGGCTCAAATGAAGAAGTCGTTGAATCGGGAGGGCCTTTGATAAATGGGGGCGCGTTCATGTAGGGGTTACCCATGCGAAAAAACATGGCAGACTATCGTATTGGAATATTGCCGGGCGACGGAACCGGTCGAGAAGTTGCACTTGAGGCTCAAAGAATTCTCGATACGATTGAACAACATACAAACCAAGGTTTTGAGCAAACGGTCATTCAATGCGGTGGCCAACACTACATTGAAACTGGAGAAGAGTGGGCCGAAGGATCATTTGATTTCTGTCGCGAAGATGTCGATGCTTTGTATCTCGGAGCAATTGGCTATCCTGGCGCAACCCTCCCGAACGGCGACCTCGCTGGTGGCTCAGTTATTCTTGGACTACGAAGTGGCTTGGATCTCTATGCGAATCTTCGACCAATCAAACTCTATGAAGGAGTTCCACACAAAGTTCATGGCAAATTTACTCAAATCTGGCAGCCAGGACTGGTTGACATGACCATTCTACGGGAAAACACAGAAGGATTGTATCATTCTCTTCTTCGACGCAGTGCTGACCGTGCCATGGGTCGGCCACCTTACGAACCTCCGGAAATGACATTCCCTGGCCTGAAAGGTGAAGTTGCTTACGATCCACGTCCAATCTCTGAACATGGTAGTGAACGCCTTATTCGGATGGGTTTCGAAATTGCTGAAACACGAGATGGAGCACCAATCGATGGTCAAAAGCGCGTTTCATGTATCGATAAATCCAACGTAACCCGTGGATGTCAGCTATTCCGACGAACGTTCGACAAAGTGGCCACAGATTACCCAGGTACGGAACTCGATTACGGATACATCGATGCGTTTACTCAATGGCTCACTCGAAGCCCTGAGAGTTACGATGTTGTTGTGACTTCAAACATGTTCGGGGATATTGCAACTGATTTGGGTGCTGTCCTCCAAGGTGGAATGGGCATGGCTGCATCTGGAAACATAGGAGATGATCACGCATTCTTTGAACCCGTTCACGGTTCGGCCCCAAAATATGCAGGGATGAATAAAGTCAATCCAATTGCAAGTATCAATTCAATTCAGTTGATGATGAACTGGCTGGGTCGTAAAAATAACGATGATGAATTGACTGTAATTGGCAGTCTTATCGACGAAAGTGTTGCTGACCATTTGCGAGATGGAAAAGGACTCACCTATGACTTGGGCGGCGATGCTTCGTGTTCAAGTGTTGGAGAAAGTATTGCTGCTCGACTTGCAACAAAGTTGCAAAACACATTCTAAGTATCTTAGCGCAGATGCAGTCTGCCTCAAATACGCTCTATGCATCTTGTTTTTTTCCTTCCAAGGAAAGAAAAGATGCGATGTGAGAGAACGCATCTTGTATAATTTGAGTGTTTTGATAGTTTTCGGCAGGTTGGACCGCGTTATCAGAACGAAGCATTTGGTTCATGTTTGTGATCACCCGAGATAATTCGTCTACAATGGTCACAGATGCCATTCGAGCTGTTCGCGAAAGAGGATTCAAATCAATGACAAGAACATGTTTCCCCATGGCCACTAAAGCCTCACAACGGTCACCATCTTCAAGAGGGACAAGAAGTACATCCGATTCAAAAATCCCTTGCTTTGTACACTTGGCACGAGGGCCTTCAAGCCCTGGAATTCGGGCATCCGGTTCAGCACCGAGTATTTCGACATCCAATTTTTCTTGTTGTTTAATTTCATTGAGATGAAGAAGGAGTGCTTTCATTCGTTCTGGTGTTCGGTAAAAGATATTGATTTCAACAGGGCATTTGAGTTGATGCGCGAGGTGAAGCACTTCTTTACCAGCAAGAGCAACGACATTTCCATTGAGACTGATCACCGGGCGTTTTGCTGATGACAAAAGAGCGAGCGCCTGCTTCGTTGCTGTTAATGCACTTGGAATCGTTTGTTCCCCTAGTAAGTAATCGAATGCCTCGCCTCTACCGTGTGCAATCAGTGCACTCCCGGCAAGCATTCCCTTTTTCTCGGCTTCTTCGAGACGATGGCGCATCAACAAGGATTGATACCGTGGGTGACTAGGGTCTGCAGCGATTTCGGTCATTGTGTTCCCTCAAGCACCATCGACAATCATCGAAATATCGAGCGGTGAAACGCCTCGATTGACTGCACTTGTTGAAAGGACGTCGATTCCGCTTTCATGCCAGTCATCGAGTTGATCGTACACAATTCCACCACTTGCTTCAAGGCAAATATGGTCTCGTAGATTCATCTCAACTAATTGAGTTACAATTTCACGACTTCGAGTAGGTCCAAAATTATCCAACATAATGACCAATTTCGGGAGAGTTTCTCCTTCACGTTGAGCCCAAGTCGCAGCAGCCAGAATGGCTTCTTTGTCTTCTCGAACCTCTATTTCAAGGAAAGCTCCACAATCATTCGCAGATACTTCTTGCAAGTAGGCGACGATACGGCTTGCATGTGTATCTACATCTTCATACATTGAGGCGAGGTCGTTTTCTTTCAACATTTTGGCGTCGTCTCGGTTCAAACGATGCGTCAATCCACCGCCAAGATGGACGGCCCATTTGTCGAGCAGGCCCCATACTGTTTTTCGAGTACAAGCAATTTGACCAGGAGCCCGAGCGGACCAACGTTTTGCTTCAGTTGCAATTCCAGAGAGTTGCCCCAACAAATTTAGAATGCTGCGTTCCATAGCAAGAAGGGTTTCTCGGTCTCCTGAAAGAAGAGCAATTTCGTCATCCTGTGACACTTTTTTACCGTCACTAGCCATCCATGATATTTTCAAGGATGGTGCCCAGATTTGCAGCATATGGTCCACGGCTGCAGTACCAACAATGATTCCATCAGCACGCGCAAAGAGAGTTGCGTTGATGTTCTGTGAACCCCCCATGAAAGGCATATTTATTCCATCGTCAGCAAGTAAAGCGCCCACCCATCGGTCAATACTTCCTAAAAGCAAGCGAGAAGGTCCTTCTTCAGCAGTCCATAACTCATGACCCCGGTCATGCGGGGGGCGCGTTAGGTCTGCCATGGAGTGTGCTGGGGGTTTGGTGTCTTGAAACATATAGATGAGTTACAGGTGATGACTGTGCTTGTACAAGTTTTGATAAGGAGAACGGTGAAATTGTGGAATATGGATTCTCGGGATGAAGGCGATATTATCAAACTCACATCGACCTTGTCCTCGGTTGATGTCATTCATATCTACGGTGCTGGCCTCAACACAGAACGGCCAGCTCATTCTGCTGTGTCTGAATTGAAAGGACGCGGATGGGCTATTGCGCCGATTCATATCAACGATGGAGGCGCTACAATTGAAGGGTTTCCGATACGGCCTGAACTCGATGAGGGAGTCATACCAAAAGTCGTGGTTTTGTTCCTCGCCCCAGAACGTTCACGGGCAGTTATCCGTAAACTCATAATTCGTTTTGAGCGTGATGACTTCCCACTGGTATGGTTTCAATTGGGGGCCGAGGATGAGCAATCCCGACAAGCCTTAGAGGAAATGGGAGCACCGTATATCGAACATGATTGTCTTGTTCGATTCACAGAAAGGCATTCTCTGAAGTGCAAAGCATCTCCATTACCGCAGCAATGGTGCTTGCAGACTGCATCTGAAGACGGAAGTGGTTGTTCGGTTTGGAGTGTTCATTCTTCAGATTCTGCATCTTTAACACGCCCGAGCCAATCCCTGGAATGGGTGGGCTCCATTGATGACCTCGCTCAATCCAACCACACTATTGCAAGATATATTCGGACCTTGAAAAAGAACGATGAAACGCTGCAAGCACTTGCTCTTCGCTTATCTGGCCAATTGCCAACAGAAGAGAGGTAGTGCTAATATGGAACAGGCTCGACAAGGAAGTATGCGCACTTGTGCAATACTGTTTGTACTGGTATGTTCATTGCTCTCACCAATGGTAAGCGCATTTACTTCTCTTTCTTCTGAATCTCTCGAAACTGAAGTATTAGAAGCAAGTGATGAACGGATCGTCGATTCTTATTCCCCCGTAATTCAGGCGGCTCTCGCCCATAAAAGCGACCTTTCAATCTATTCAGAAACGCAATTAGAGTCTGCGAACCAATGGGTCATCATTGCATCGGAGTATGCTGGTGAGCCTGCAAAAGAACTAGCCGGTGCATGGATTGTTGATGTCAACCCTTCCACTGCTCCCGAACTTTTCACTCAACTCCGAGAGAATGGAGATATTGAGGCTGCCTATCCTTTGGTAGAGCAGGAAATGCTCCCGCGTTGGGTGCCCAACGACCCAAAGTTTCCTGACCAATGGCACCTTCAAAACACAGGACAATCGAGTGGGATAAGTGGTGAAGATGTCAATATTACAGGAGCTTGGAATACCTACAGAGGCGCAGGTATCGTCATCGGAATCGTAGATGATGGCCTTGATTGGAACCACCCTGATTTGGATAATTATTACGAATCGACGCTCGATTATGATTTTTGTAATAACGATGCGGACCCTACTCCCTCTTCGAATAATGCACATGGGACAGCCTCAGCCGGCGTTGCTGCCGGTGTTGGTAACAACAACATTGGAGTCAGTGGATCGGCCCCTGAAGCGGGACTCGCCGGATTACAGTTAATTTCCTGTAGCACTACCGATGTCCGTGAATCTTCAGCGCTTGGCCATGAGCGTCAAAGCATCGATATTTATTCAAATTCGTGGGGGCCAAGCGACAATGGAGAAACGCTTGAAGCTCCCGGGCCACTGATGCTTGCAGCAATGGAAAACGATGCTTTGTTGGGCCGAAATGGATTAGGGAATATCATCACATGGGCAGCAGGCAATGGGTTAACCGGTGATGATAATTCAAATTATGATGGATACGCGAATCTAAGGTACACCATTGCAGTGACTGCGGTGTCGCACAATGGTGACCAATCCTACTATGCTGAACCGGGTGCTAATATCTTGGTTGCCTCTCCTTCAAACGGTGATAATGAAGGCATTACTACGACAGACATTGAAGGCTCTGGAGGGTATACCAATAACGACTATACCGATACTTTTGGCGGCACTTCATCTGCAACTCCTCTTGTTTCTGGCATTATAGCATTGATGTTAGAGGCAAACGCAAACTTGTCGTGGAGAGATGTGCAACATATTTTGGTCTTGACCTCTCGACAAAATGATGCTTCAGACCAGTCATGGAACATCAATGGCGCCAACCATGATGTGAGCCACAAATACGGCTACGGCGTGATCGATGCCGGGGCTGCTGTGTCTATGGCTGCGACGTGGGTTTCCGTTGCGAATGAAACTTCAACAACTTCAGGTACATTGGATTGTATTCAATGTGATATTCCAGATAACAGTGCGAATCTGGTATCTGTTAACGTCACGGTTTCCGAAGCAATCCTGATCGAAAATGTAGACGTTATCGTCGATATTCCTCACGCATTTCGCGGAGACTTAGAAATAATTTTAACGAGCCCTGACGGAACAGAAAGTGTTCTTTCAGAAAAGCATGATGATAGCGGGAACAACTACGATAACTGGCGGTTTTCAACCGTTCACCATTGGGATGAAGACAGTCGCGGGGAATGGACGCTTACTGTTGAAGATCAAGGAAACGGCGATACTGGGTCGCTTGATGCATGGGAATTGATTCTGTATGGTACTGAAATCGACCTTGATACAGACGGTGATAACCTCACAAACGCCAATGAAACGGAGATTTATGGTACCGACCCTGAAGATTACGACACCGACGATGATACCATCGACGATGGAGCGGAAGTGCTGGTGTATGGCACTGATCCGTTAGTCGCAGATACAGATGGAGACGGCTTATCGGATGGAGTAGAGATTTACGTCAATGGCACCGATCCTTTGGATAACGATACCGATGATGATTTGTTACTCGATGGGGAAGAAGTCCTGCTCTATGGGACCAACCCCCTGATACCTGACCCTGACGCAGATATTGATGACTATTATTGGTTTGAAGATTGTAATGATACAAACGCCATGGTGTACCCAGGTGCCCTGGAAGTACTCAATGGAATCGATGACAACTGCGATGGGCAATGGGATGAAGGATTCAATGCAACCGATACAGATAATGATGGGCTCTCGGATTATGGAGAATTCCATATCTATGGAACCAATCTTTCGACATCTGATACCGATGGGGACTTCTTGAATGATGGGCAAGAAGTATTAATTCATCTGACTGATCCTTTAGTTAAAGACAATGATTCTGATATGGATGGGTATTATTGGTTCACAGATTGCAATGATACCAATGCAAGCATATTCCCGAATGCACAAGAAATCTTAGATGGAATCGATAACAATTGTGATGAGGAAATAGATGAAACATTCATCGGCACGGATGCGGATGCGGATGGACTGCTCGACCTCGTTGAATTTCTCGAAACAGGAACGGACCCATTTGATGCAGATACCGATGATGATGGTTTGAGAGATGGGACTGAAGTCATTACGACCCTTACGAATCCATTTGTCCCTGACCCTGATGCTGACCAAGATGGTTTCCGATGGTTCTTGGATTGTGACGATAACGACTCAAGCCGTTCACCGAATGCAATCGAGGATTGGAATGGCGTAGATGAAAATTGTGACGGAGAGGTCGATGAAGGGATTAACCGGTCTGACTGGATTATTGTGATGCCCTTTGAGACAAGTATATTGCTCAATGCCACCAATGAATCTCTTGACCTCGGTGTGATTCTCGACCTTGATGCTCTGGCAATTCAACGACTCAACCTTACATCCCAGTGGTATCGAAATCAGTCAATGATTGGCCAGGGGCTTTTTTGGGGAGAAGTCCCCCATGATTGTCAGTCACCAACGAGCCCCTTTTCTCAAGAACTTTGCGCTTTAAATGGTACAGTAGGGCCCTATGAAATCAAAGTCGTTCTTTCCGACAATACCGGGTCTATCGAAATCAAATGGCTGGTGACCTACACTGTATGGCACCCGCCTGTTATCGAAGAAACCGACGATGAAGGGGCTCTTCAAACCAATGAGAATGCTTGGGGTTTTGACTCAAACACCATGATAATGGCACTTGGAAGTACCGTGGTTTTACTTACCGTAATACTTTTGTTTTCTCGACGGCAAAATTCTACTTCGCGGCAACAAGTACGACCAAAGCAAGCACCACCGTTGTTTATTCCACCACCGAAATATGCTGATGTTCCAACAGCTCCGGATTTGGCACAAATGAGTCAGTATGCACCACCTCCAAGCAACGATTGGGAGGCCAACCGATGGAAGTAATCACACTGGATTGGTAATCAGACTCCAACCAATAAGTCGGCCTTCTGCCGCATCCGCAATAAGATTCAATTGTTTGTGTTCCCCATTTTCATCCCATGTTCGTGAAAGATCAAGAGTGACTGCTCCATCTCCGCCATCGCCGATTTGTGAGAGAATTGAACCGATGTCATTCCCTGGGACTGCGATTAAGTAGCCTACCTGTACATCATCTTGATAGTCACCTGAAGCGGTAAAAAAGCGTTCTGAGCCAGACAACATATCATAGCGAGATGACTCTGAAAACCATGATTCAAGTGCGGTAATATTGAATGTATTGGGGATTGAATCCCGGTTGAAAGCGGTCAAATCTAAGTCGCCTCTTTTGTCGTATTGGCAATTTTCTGCATTTGGCACTCCAGTGAGATTGAATTGTACCCATCCTGCTTGTTCATCGGAGGCCACCCAGGAAAGGTTCCACTGCGATACGGATGACGAAATCTGCTGGGTTGTACCGCGCCAAATGTAGCCGTTTTCTTGAAGGGCTCTGGATGCTCCAGGGGCAATTGTGTTTGGCCATTCTTCGAAACAGGCAAGAGCATTTTCAAAGGTGTGCTGACGAAGCGTTGAATCATCGGGCATATGAAGTTCATATTCACTCCATGCTTCTAATTCACTGTTTGACGGACCGAGTTGATTCGCTTGAGGTTTAGAAGCATACGTCAAACCAAGGTCCAGTTGCTTTTGTCCTCGAGTCAATGAGGTCTTGGCAAAGGTGTGGTGTAATTCTAATTCTCCTTCAGGCAAGACATAATCGTTCAGTAATTGAGAGGCTGGAGAACAGCCTGATTGTCCGGTTTGCTCCTCTGAAATCAAAACATCGACTGTTTGTTTTGCTGCCCAAGGGTTTCCTTCTTCAACCCACAAATTCATCGTTGCAGAGCCTAAACAATATGCTTCGATATCGTGGTGTGTAGCGACAATTTTCCAAGCAGGTTTTCCTCCGTATTCATCGATGCCGATAACGCGCCAATCCCATCCAAGATTACTTCCCGTGGCTTCTTTGTCAATGAGGTCGTTTGCAAATAAGTGTTGTATTTCTACAGGTTGCATCATCAAAGCGAGCCCTGGCGCAAGCGTCTCAAGTCCGCCGAGTAATCCTCCAACGCCATAACTCACCGTCGTTCCCTGGTATTTGCCAATTGGAGAAGGGAGGTCGAACCCCCAGTTCAACTCTGTTGCTTTCGTATCTTGATTTCGTAGTTCGATGTATTTTGTCGAAGAAAGGTCTGCGGTCCCTGAACCAGTGATCGCTCCGAATTCACAGATGCTCCCTACAGAAAGATGGCGGTGAACACGGAATGGATTCAAAGAATTCGTATTGATTGTTTCAACGGCAAGCCACTCTGCACCCATGCCTCCAACCACACGTACTGCTCCTAATCGGTCAGTTGAGCCTCCTTCATTGACTAATTCGCTCGTACCACCATCAGTGATGGAAAGACTGCCTGAGCCACCAAAGTCAAGAGAAATTTTACAAATATCGTCATCGGTTTCAAGTTGGTCCATGACCAATTCGACAAAGCCTTCTGTAGCAAGGAAGGTGGCCAGGCCATTTTCATCACCGGTAATTTGGTACTGCATACTGTCGCCATATCGGAGTTGTTCAGCAGTAAATGAATCAAGTTGGTTGTCTAAATAATAATAGCCGCCCGCGCCGATGATAATCAATGTTAACAGAACTGCAGCAACTTGTGGTTTTTGAATGAGGTCGAGGAGGGTGGCAGGGCCTTCGCGTACCTGTTTTTTTACGGCTTTAGGGTTCGTTTTCTTTACAACTGCAGGAGAGTCGTCATCAACAAACTCCGCATCTAATATCTCGGCATCAAGAATATTTTCTTCCCCGGACTGATCATCAACATCTACAGCATCTTGTTTTTTAGGAGGAGTGATGGTATCTTCATCTTCCATCGAAAGAACAATTTGTTCTTCTGGTTCGATTTCCAGTGCCTCCTCTTTCTTGGGCTTTGAAACGGATTGAACCTTGGCTTTTGAGGGGAGCCCGATTTCTTGATTTGAAAGGCCGGAGTCGAGCAGGCGTTCGACCAAATCTGATTTTTTCCCACCAGTGGGTAAATCATTAAGGATGCATAATGCTTTGAGTTTTGCAACTGTCAAAGAAGATGTTTGCTCGTCCGACATCACCAAACCCTCACCTAGGCCTGTCGCCTTTCCCTTTCAAGTATGACCCCAATTGTGCCTCTTAAAACCCGAGTTTTTGGCTCTCGTGAAGGTACGGTTAGCCTTCATGGGGGGTATAAGATCCATCGGCATTTTGAACATACACCGTTTGCTCGTAACTACCGTCTGATAATTTCTTGAAGAAATATCCACCTTCTGCCGGTTCGAAGATGGCTTCGGAGGAAACGGGTTCTGATACCACTGGAGCGATTTCTTCAGCGGGCTCTATTGCCTGTGCCATCGGTGCTTCATCAGCTTGTGGGGGGCCATCAGGACCTGGGCTTGGGGGACCGGTTGGGCCGGCTGCAACCCGTGCACCGGTGAGGGAGGCCAGTACTTTTTCTTCAGTTGATTCGTCACCGTTTTCAAGAATTCGTTTGACATGAGCGCCGTGCTTTTGGGCTCCAACAAAGGCGAACGCTGACAAGGAAAGGCAGATTATCCCGAAGAGACCACCAATCACTTGATTTGGCCACATTTGCCCCTTAAGAGACATGTCGTTAACCGAGGTTTTATCCACTTCACCGCTTGTCTCGTTGAAATATTGAACAATGACACAATATTGCCCTGGGTCAACTGAAAATTTGAAGGTATATTCTTCACCTTCAATTAAGGAATCAATGAACTGGTATTGATAAGCGTGATTTGTTCCAAGTTTTGCTTCTTCGGTGAACACTCCGAGGTTTTGTTGGCAATTGGTTTGTTTAATCACGTATGCATCAAGGCGTATCTCTGAATGAGTCGGTGGATTCGATGCCAACACGTTCAGATGAAGGGGGGCATCGAACAAATCATCACCGGGTAAAGAAGGACCCCATACAAATCCAATATCTTTCTCAACTGAATTGGTAAAGTCATCATAATCGGCACTAAATGGCATTGGGAAAAGCGCAAATGTGAACATCAAAACTGCGATGCCAAGCCACAAAAACACATTCCAGCGCGACTTTTTTAATTCCTCTTTACGTTGGTCCAAAGTGAGGGTTTCTTCAATTTCCTCTTGGTCAACATCGGGAGTGGTTTTTTCACGAACGCCCACTGCCACTGCTTCGGTCATGTTAACTCCGATTTCAAGCGAGCACTTGAAAGGCGCGACTGAATCTCGTCAGGCATGGAGGAGTATAGCGTGAAGAATACGGAGGGGGCATCGCGTGATGTCGACCTTCGTATTGCCATCCTCTCAAGAGGCCCACGCCTCTACAGTACCAGAAGATTGGTCGAAGAGGCCCGGAAACGGGGATTGGACCCTTATGTTGCAGACCCAATGAAGTTTTCATTATTCGTTGCTGATGGCATGATTGATATTTTACACAACGGCGAGTTATTCGATTTTGACGCAGTAATTCCGCGCATAGGACATTCCATCACCAAACATGGTGTTGCCGTTCTCCGCCATCTTGAACAACTCGGAATCTGGACTGCAAACACTGGAACGGGTATTCTTCAAAGTCGAGATAAACTCCATGCAACGCAAATTCTCGCTCGAAACAGAATCCCAGTACCTCGTACCACCTATGTTCGTGACATCATTGATGTTGAAACTGCAGTTGATTTTGTCGGTGGATTACCTGTTGTGATCAAAGTCACACAAGGAACTCAAGGACAAGGTGTGTTTTTGCGTCATACCATTCGAGAAGCTCGTAATCTTGTCCAAGGATTGCTACTTACTGGCCGTTCAATCTTGATTCAAGAATACATTGCTGAATCTCATGGTAAAGATGTTCGGGCATTTGTAGTTGGAGACCGCGTCGTTGCGAGTATGCGTCGACGCGCACGTGGAAGAGAATTTAGGAGTAATTATCACCTCAACGGAACGGTTGAAAACGTAGATTTGCCAAAAGAATTCGAAGAGGCTGCATGCCGAGCAGCACGGGTCCTTGGACTGCATATTGCTGGCGTTGATTTACTTGAATCGAGAAATGGCCCGTTGGTTCTTGAGGTCAATTCCTCCCCTGGGCTCGAAGGTATCGAGAAAGCAAGTGGCGTTAATGTCGCTGGAGAAATTATTGATTATGTCACAAGTGAAACTGCTTTTGCAGAAGTCGATCTTGACCAATTACTCCGGACGGTCCCTGGCGCTGGAGTCCTCTCGCTTCAAATTCGTAACCATCCAAAATTCGTTGGCCAAACACTTGCAAGTGTTTTCAAATCAAAGGCCGATATCCCCGTTTTTGCTCTTTCTCGTGACAACAGTTTATTGTGGAATCCATCGAATGAACTTCAATTACGATACGAGGATGTGCTGATTTGTTACGGTGAACTTACCGAACTGAGAGCCTCTCTTCGTCAAGCAATGCTCGACGAGCCACTGAAAGACTTCAACGAATCTTCTGCTGAAGAAACAAATGCTTGATGCTCGGCGTTTGGAGAGAGGGGGTGTTCTCGATTGCTGTTTCAGGTGAACGCGCGGTGGTTTGATATGGGAGTCCGTCTTCTTCTCTTCTGCTCTACGGAGCACGGGATGCACACCCGCCCTAGGCGGGAGGCGGTGAACGCCAATGAACACACGGAGAGGAG
>TARA_B110000483_G_scaffold31266_1_pt1 | contig 12277 bp, 14 predicted proteins | sample TARA_B110000483 | Tara Oceans TARA_B110000483 (sample SAMEA4398176) | marine metagenome | biome: Polar Biome; feature: [SRF] surface water layer (ENVO:00010504); material: water (ENVO:00002006), including particulate matter (ENVO:01000060) such as... | depth 5 m
CTAATATTGAAGCATTAGCCATCAACAATCAAAATAAATTTATCTATTTCAACTGTCATTAAAGGTTTTTAAAAATGTTAGAAAAATTGTATATATGCTGCATTCTTATTGTTTTTCAATGGCCACTAAAACAGTCACTAATTCATTAAATATAAATTATTAATTTAAAAAATTTAAACAACCCAAGAATGATCTTGTTCTTCTGTGTCTATAGGGAATATGACAAAGTGAATAATTTTTTGTTAAAGAGCCCTTTATTGGTTAGAAGAGGTAATCTTATGACCCATGAAACCTGCTAAGAATTTAGTAAAAACCGATTTATTTGACTGCATGTGCATCGCTAATTCGGTAAAAAAGTCCCTCAGAGTAGTCAGTTAACAGCTGAAAATGACCTTCAATTAATATTGGTTCGTAGTCAAATTTGACTGGGAAGTCCGCTCGGACTTCTATGAACCCTCCAAGCCCACCTGGAACATGAAATGGACACGCGTGAGGATAGGCCATTAGAATGAAATGGCCTTGTAATTCGGTTGCCTCGAGTGGCACCATATATCCATTAATTTTTACAATTTGGCCGTCGATTTCACGAAGCTCAGGTGTGATTATAGGTATATCATAGTAGGGATCACCAACCGATTTTTTTTTAATCTCAACATTGATAAGTGTGCTCCATTGCAGAGCGCCAGGTGGCGTTGGTGCCGTTTGCCAAATCTGCCCCCATTCATCTACTAGATCAGGTAGTTCATTCTCCAAAAATCTTTCTTTAATTGCATGAGCAGTAGGGGCCATAGAAAAGACCAATACAAGTAAAATAACAAACATACGCATCTTAACGGCCTCCTTTAAGAAGTAACATGGGATCAATCCTGTAACTGCCCCACGCAGGCCAGATGGCGGCCAGCATACCAATGACAATTGTGCCCAACAACAAATAAAATTCTTTTAAATAAAAAGTATGGCCATTTAGACCAAAAACAGCTACGGAATCGTATGTCGCTGCCGCAAGCCATAATACAGCATGTGCTAGGCCAATTCCCAGAATGCCGCTAATGATAGAGATTACGGCACCTTCATAGATTTGTAGCATAAAAACGTTGTATGGTTTTGCACCCATAGCCCGAAGTAAAGCAATATCATATATTTTGTGGACGGCGGCATTGCTGAATGCCACAAATATGCTTAAGCCCCCAATTATTGTCATGATAATTGCAAGTAATTTTCCAGCATCCGCCAAACCGGATGAAATATTATAAAGCCTGGTAATTTCAAGAGCTGGCGATGCTGCTTGAAGTCCTGCCTTTTCGTTAATTGCTTGTGGCATTCTTATAGCTGCAATTGGCGACTTGTATTTTATTAGTAAAGCGGTGATTTCTTTATTTCCGGCATCCATCGTTTTCAAATTAGAAAGAAGGCCTAGTTGAGGCGCATGTTCGTGACTATGGCTTTCATCCGTTTCGTGGTTGTGTTCAAGATGAGAACCTTCTTTATGACTGTTTTCTTTGTCTTCTAACGACGTATCATTATGCGCGTGCCAGACACTATCAATGGATGTTAGGATCAGTCGGTCGACAATGCTGGCACGTGCCTCAAGCACCCCAACGACTTCGAATGGGGCATGATTATGGGTGGATAGGTCTTCATCACTATAAGACAAACCATGAGCGCCTGCGAACTTTTGTCCAATTTGCATATTCAATTGTCGAAAAACCTCGGATCCAATTACAACTTGTTGAGGCTTCGTCCATAATAACCCTTCTTCTAGTGTTACCTTATACAAATTGAGAAAGTCGGTATTTGTTCCAACAATGCGAAATCCACGAAAGCTATCCCCCAAAGCAATCGGTACAGTGGATTTACTCGATGGATCATGCATTATGGTTTGTGCTTCGGACAGCGGAATGTTGCCGGTCGGAATATCAATATGAAGAAGGCTCGATAAAATGACCTGCAACGGGCTGCCTTTAGCACCAACAACAAGATCGACCCCCGCTAGGTCTCGTGAAAGTCTTTCGCTGGTATGGTTTGAGAACTGTATCATTATGGAGATCAACGAAACAGCTGCAGCCAGCGTGGCAATCGTCAAAATAGTCGGCAATGGTCGTGCGATAATATTAGCCCAATTTAATTTCAGCATTAACAGTTTCATTATTACAGTTCCTGCAGCTTATCAAGTTTTAACGATTTGGAGAAGAATGGCTTAATCCTAGAATCGTGGCTCGCTACAAGCATCGTAGAACCTGCCTCCACGCTTAGTGTTTTGAGCAATTTCATGACCAAAATAGCGTTTTCATCATCGAGTGATGATGTGGGTTCATCAGCCAGTAACAATGGAGGCCGGGTAATGGCTGCCCTTGCAATAGCGGCTCGTTGCGCTTCGCCATGACTTAATCGATCGGGCTTTGAACTTCTATATTCATCTAAACCAAGATGATTAAGAAGATAGTCTGTCCATTCCTGGTCTTCCGGTAAATGAGCGAAGTATCGAGCCAATCTCAAATTTTGTTCAATTGTCAGACTGGAGACTAAATGATGATCCTGAAAAACAAAGCCAAAATTGCGAGCTCTGAACTGCGATAAATCGCTGACCGAAATGTCGTTAAGTGTGGTGTCTATTGCTTTGATAGTGCCCTTCGTGGGACGTAATAATCCTGATAATATTCCGAGTAAGGTCGTCTTCCCGCTCCCCGACGAACCTATTAGCAATTGATGTTCATGCGGCATAAGATGCCAATATTTTATAGATAATACGACCCGTTCATTATATTGGTGGCGTAATTCTATCGCTTTTAAAAGAGGGGTTTGTTTGTCCACATTCATCCGCATTCCAGATTGTCTATTTATAATGATGTGTACAACGATGGTTTAAAACATGAGAAACAATTATCAATGATGCACCTATGCCTGTTACTAGAATTTCTAGCCAATGTGGCTCATGAACCAACATCGCTATCCATAACAAAGCTATCCCTAAGCCCGCAAAAAACATTGGTCGTATTAAAGCATGGCATTTAAAACCGCGCCATAAAGAAAAAACCGCAATTGGAATAGCAAGAATGGCAAACACGAGATGGAGTTTTTCCTCACTTGCCTCAAGGTATGGTATCATCGGTAAAGCAATTATAGCTATTGGCATTAGTAGGCAATGCAGAATACAGCTTATAGAAACAATTATACCCATCCGGTCCCAACGATTCATCGTGTAAGTTGATTTTATTTGGTTCATTTTCAAAAGTCCAATAGCAATAAAAAGAATGTTATAACATATCATAATAATCGTATTCTATCATTATGCTAACTCTAAATTCAAGTCAAGCTACTTACCGCAAATACTATTAATTGAGTCAAAGCGCTGGGTTACGGCGCAAGTATTTGGGTTCATATATGGCTCAATGATCATTTTGTAGGCGTAATGCCATAACATAATTCTTGGCGGCAAGTAATATCACGTACTTGTCGCCAAGCACAATAAATCCTCATGTGTAAGGTATTGCTCGTAAAAATATAAAGGTTTTTGGACCAGTATATACCTTTAAAAGCAAAAACTAAATTCTAAAAAACTGATATTACTCCTTGATCTTTCCTCTTGAGAAGGTTTCAAACCGCGATTAACAAATACTTTGAAAGTTTTTGCCAAAGACTGCTTTGGTCCCAAAGTGAACATTAGAAAATTGAGTTAATTTTACTTAGATATCTCACCAAACTCCAATATTGGTGAAGCATCAATATCTTCTGCGTCCATCATGGTAGCGATGCGTTGAAGCGATGATACAAGCTGAGTTCTTTCCCATTCCTCAAGTTTCCTGAACTCCCGCAGGAATCCACTTTGGAGAAGTTCCGGTGCTTCAGCAATTTTGGCTTGGCCTTGAGGCGTCAGGCAGACGTGTACCACACGTTTATCATCTGTGCTACGGTCACGGCGGGTATACCCAGCCTTATCAAGGCGGTCGAGAATTGACGTGATGGTTGCTTGGGAAAGCGATACTTCTTTTGCGATCGCACTAGGTGCCATCTTTCCATTTTTTCTAAGAGCAAGAAGAATAACAAGCTGCGGTGCCGTCAAACCGGATAATTTTGACAGTTTTTTAGAATGTAAGTCAATTGCCCGCGTAATTCGGCGTATTGAAATTAGAATAGCATCATAATCACTCATTAAATATTCCCGTAAATTAGATCAAACCACTTTAGATTAATATTTTCAATTTGCAATTTTCTTATCAACTTAAAGTTCCAAAGCACAATCTTGAAGGACGTTTGCACCACGTTCTATATCAACTCAATGGGACTGTTCATGCTGTGCATGAACCACATCAATTGCGCTTGGGGTAAATATCAGGCCCGCTTCTAGCTGCCATATCTGCCTCCGTAAACCCTTATCAATACACACCCTCTTCGTGCTCGTTAAAAGTATTTCCATTTCGAGGTGGCTATTACCTACCCTTTCAGGTAATACCTATCGTATACTAAGTATATTTACTTAAATTTTTCATCTCTTTGTTTACTTTTTCAGTATTTATATCTAATTTTATTATTTAGAAGTCTAATTAATTAATTTTTTTTAGTTTTAGAAATATTTTATTAAAACTACCCTCGATTGATAACGTAATAGCAACTAAGAATAAATTATCTTAATTATAACAGTAAGGCTTCATGAATGATCATCGACGACAAAAAAACATTAGATCCTAGCGACTGGGAAGCATTCCGCAGAGAAGGCTATGCCGCCGTAGATCAAATGGTTGACCATCTGAGTAATGTGCGCGAACGGCCTCTTTGGAGGCCTCTCCCGGACAAAGTTACATCGATGCCCCATGAGGCTCTGCCTATAACAGGAATACCCCTTACAGATGTTGTCGCTGAGTTTAAAGACAAAGTAATGCCTTATTCAAATGGTAATGTTCACCCTCGATTCTTCGGTTGGGTACAAGGTGCTGGATCCGCAACTGGCGTTATCGCAGACCTTTACGCGTCTATGTTAAATTCAAACTTAGGTAGCCGTGATCACGCGCCAATTTACTTAGAACGTTTGGTGATTAACTGGATGTTGAAATTGTTTGATATGCCCAAGGGTGCTAGTGGCCAATTGGTGACCGGAACATCCAAGGCGACCATGCTTGCTCTGGTTATTGCGCGCAATAAAGCTCTTGGTATCAAGGATAAATCTTCAGGCTTGAGAAAAATTGATCGACAATTAATCGCTTACACATCTGGAGAGTCCCACTTTTCTGTAAAAAAAGCCATGGATGTGATTGGAGTGGGGAGTGAGAATTTACATATCATCCCAACCAATGAACGCAATGAAATAAATGTGGCTACATTAAAGCAACAAATCACAATTGACCGTGCTGCTGGTATGGTACCCTTTGCGATTGTTGCTGTGGCGGGCGCTGTGAACACAGGTGCCATTGACCCACTATCAGCAATTGCCGACCTTTGCGAAGCTGAAAAAATATGGTTCCATGTGGATGGTGCTTTTGGTGGCTTATTAGTCTTATCCGATGACTTAAAGCACAAAGTTAAGGGTATTGAGCGCGCCGATAGTGTCGCTTTTGATTTTCATAAATGGATGCAGGTAAATTATGCGGTGGGTGCGCTTCTTGTACGTGATGAAACCTATCACTTTGAAAGCTTTTCATCCGATCAAGCTTACCTGACTATCCATGGTCGCGGCCTTGCTGGCGGTGACAAGCCTTGGCCAAACAATTATGGCGTAGATTTGTCACGTGGCTTTACGGCTTTAAAAGTGTGGTTTCAGTTAAAAGAGCACGGTGTAAAGAACTTGGCACATGTGATCGAAAAAAACTGTGCCCAAGCCGAGTGGCTCGAACAACAGGTCATTGCCAACAGCCAGCTAGAGATGATGTGTAAAGTATCTTTAAATATTACAGTCTTCCGTTACATTGGCACAAATATTTTGCCCGATCGCTTGGCAAAGATCAATAAAGAAATTGTTATACAACTGCATGAAAAGGGTATTGCCGCACCATCAGAAACTAACATAAATGGACAGGTTGTTATACGAACCGCGCTTTGTAATCACCGCACCACCAAAGAAGATCTAAGCTTGTTGATGTCAGAAGTTTGTCGCTTAGGGGGCGAAATTGCTAACTGGGAAACTTAAAACCTGAACGGCAAGAACGTATTTATAAAAAGTAATACTATTATGATCATATTTACGCAACATTTGATCATCAACTGACGAAGATTTTTCTGTAAATAAAGGCACTCGTTTTCTTATATTATATATGGATTTTAGAAAATTCATTCTTCAAAGCTAAAATAAAAATTAATTAAAATAGAAATACCTTGTTACGGCGGACCATATAATAAAAAATGACCTAACAAGATATTCCCTAAGTTACTGAAAGTAATGGTGCGCTCGGCAGGATTCGAACCTGCGACCTACGGATTAGAAGTCCGTTGCTCTATCCAGCTGAGCTACGAGCGCACAATCAAAAATGAGAAAATTGATTAGGGAGTAAAGCCAAAAACATCAGAATAATTTTTCAGGCGTATCTTTCGAACCTTAGGCTCTTGCACAACATATTCAATTCCGTTGCGCTCAGCATATGCCACAGCATCAGCCTTAGTGTCAAAGGTTAATCTGATTTGACTGTTCATATCAGTTGACCCTGTCCAACCCATTAACGGGTCAATCGATCTTGGCTGTTCTGGTGCATATTCGAATTTCCATTTTTTAGAACCACTCAATCCTGATTGCATAGCCGTTTTAGTAGGTTGGAAAATACGAGCTGTCATAATTATTTACCTCTTCAAAAGTCTTAAACTCTTTTTTACTCGACAATTGATCAAAATTAAAGAGGTAATAATAAAAACTTTATATAAATTATTAGTGGATATATTTAGAGTTACTTAAAACTTATATTATTATTATTTTACTACTATTTAAAAATTAAAAATATTAATTCTTTCCAACATTTCTTGCTTTTTCAGATTCAGATTTGAGTTGTCCGCAAGCAGCCAAAATATCTTCACCTCTTGTAGTCCTTATCGGGGCTGATATTCCACGACTAAAAATAAGATCTGAAAATTTTTCAATCCTTGTTTTGCTCGGCCGCTCATATGAAGACCCAGGCCATGGATTAAAAGGAATTAAATTTACTTTAGCAGGGATTTGATATTCTTTTATCAGCCTGACAAGCTCAAGAGCATCTTCATCACTATCATTAATACCTTTGAGCAGGATATATTCAAAAGTTATCTTACGGCTATTTTTTAAACCTGTATAATTTTTACAAGCAGTAAGTAAATCATGAATTGGATATTTATTATTTATTGGCATGATTTCACTCCGAGTTTTATCGTTAACAGCATGAAGTGATATTGCTAGATTTACGCCTATTTCCTTCCCGCAACGATAAATTTCAGGAACCACTCCGGATGTGGATAATGTTATGCGCCGTCGTGACAAATTAATACCATTATCATCCATCACAATTTGCATTGCTTTACTAACGTTATCAAAATTATAAAGAGGCTCACCCATGCCCATCAAGACTATGGTTGAAACAAGCCTACCTTCTGATGGACTTGGCCATTCATCGAGATAATCACGAGCTACAAGAAGTTGCATGACAATTTCGGTTGGAGTTAAATTACGAACCAAACGCTGTGTCCCAGTATGACAAAATTTACAAGTAAGTGTGCAACCAACTTGAGAGGATACGCAAAGAGTTCCGCGATCACCTTCCGGTATAAATACGGTTTCAACTTCCTGCCCATCAGGAAATTTCATCAACCACTTACGAGTTCCATCTTTCGAAATAAGCGCCTCGATAATTTGAGGGCGACCAACATCGAAATGTTCCGCTAGTTTATTCCTCATCTCTTGAGAAATATTACTCATCTCTTCAAAGTTTTTAGCTCCCCTGAAATAAATCCAATGCCATACTTGTTGTGCACGCATCCGACACTGCTTTTCAGGTATGCCTATCTCTTTAAGTTTATCTGCCACTTCAGCATGTGATAAACCAATGAGGCTCCTATTTTCTTCAAAGGTATGGCGAGGTGCAACAACTGGCTCAACACCTAATGGTAAAGTTTTCATAACTTATCTCGATTTTTGTCATACGAGATCGTGCATGACTATCAATATTTAACGGCAGGCGTTTGTAATCGCGTTATGGGCTGCTGTAAAGCCGGAAAGTGAAAAGCGATAGCTCGTCGCATTGCCGCGGCCGCTGCGAGCGTTAAGAATAAGGCTATTACCACGCTTCAAAGATGCTACAATTGTGTCGTCCTGCTTCGCATCGTAAGCCCAGGCCCCATCTTGTTCTGTAAAGAGATTACCATTCGTTGTTTTATCTATGACCATTTTTACCGCTGACCCTTTTTGAAAACCATAGCCAGCAATAAAGTTAAATTCATTTCTTATTTCTAATGATGGTTTATGAGTTACGGTAATAAAAGGGTTGCCGTGAAGTAATGAGCTTGGAGTCTTCTCTTTGGGTAACGAAATCATATAACAAACAGTTTCTCCAGCATCCGTTTTTAAAACAAAAGCATCCCAATCACGAAAACTATTGAGAAGCTGTCTACTATCGGCCTTTGATATGCCTGTCGTTACTATTAAAAATGATATGGTGATCAACAACCACCCCGCAAACTTATTCATCAGTATTCCTCTTATTTCAATTGTATTATTAGGTAAAAAAATTAACAAACACTTTAGAAATTAATTTTGTCAAAATTTTGATTATATTGTATAAATTGTCAACTCTAGCTAGTTAAATTTAAAGATTTAAATGTATTTATTCCATATGTTATGATTATCATAGTCAATTATCACTATTTAATGTAGAAAATATTCTTGATGCATATAAAATGGATTAAGGAACCAAACCAATGAGCAAGGTCTATAAAGATGCTACCTCTGCACTTGATGGAATATTATCAGACGGCATGACGCTTATGGCAGGAGGTTTTGGTCTATGCGGAATTCCAGAAAATTTAATAACAGCGCTAAGGGACAGTTGTACAAAAGACATCACTGTAATTAGTAATAACGCCGGGGTTGATGACTTTGGTCTTGGACTTCTCTTGCAAACCAGACAGATTAAAAAAATGATCTCTTCCTACGTCGGCGAAAATAAAGAATTCGAGCGACAATACCTTTCTAATGAGATTGAGCTTGAATTCAATCCACAAGGAACCTTAGCAGAGCGTGTTCGAGCGGGCGGTGCTGGTATACCTGGTTTTTATACTAAAACGGGAGTGGGTACTCTTATTGCTGAAGGCAAAGAACATAAGGTTTTTAATGGTGAAACTTATGTTATGGAGACAGGGCTTAAGGCAGATGTATCGTTGATAAGGGCATGGAAGGCAGACAAAGAAGGTAACCTTATATTCAGGAAAACCGCTCAAAATTTTAACCCCATGATGGCAACAGCAGGTAAAATAACGGTGGTTGAAGTAGAAGAAATTTTAGAGAATGGGGAGTTAGACCCAAATCACATTCATACTCCAGGAATTTTTGTACAGCGTATTATAATTTCAAAGAATTTAGAAAAACGTATAGAACAACTTACAACACGAACAAGAGAGGCTGTATAGTTATGGCTTGGACTAGAGAAGAAATGGCAAAACGTGCCGCTCTCGAAATACGTGACGGGTATTATGTAAATTTAGGTATTGGAATTCCTACACTTGTAGCAAACTTTATCCCTAATGGTGTTGACGTCACTTTACAAAGTGAAAATGGCATGCTTGGAATGGGACCTTTCCCATTCGAAGGTGAAGCTGATGCTGATCTGATAAATGCTGGAAAGCAAACTATTACGGAGTTAGACAAAACAAGCTATTTTTCATCCGCTGATAGTTTTGCGATGATCCGAGGTGGTCATATTGACCTTAGCATCCTCGGCGCAATGCAGGTTTCAGAACAAGGTGACTTAGCCAACTGGATGATTCCCGGGAAAATGGTTAAGGGAATGGGTGGAGCTATGGACCTAGTTGCAGGCGTTAAAAAGGTGGTTGTTATAATGGATCATAATGCCAGGGATGGTGGAGAAAAATTTCTAGAAAACTGCACACTTCCACTTACTGGGGTCAAGGTAGTAGACATGATAGTTTCGGACCTAGGGGTGTTTGTTATTAAAAATGGCACATCCACCCTTATCGAACTTGCAAGTGATACTTCAATTAACGATGTAAAACAAAAAACAGGTGCCAGCTTTAAAGTTGATAAACATTTGTTATCTCTATAATTATTTTATGTTTTAGAACATGCTAATTAATTATAGTTATTAAAATTGAAGTAATAGAAGATTGGCTAAGTGCCAGTGTTCATTGAAGGATTTTAAATTGCGTTCAGGAATACAAATCAATGACAACCTGAGCGGCCCTCTTTTTATGCTTTTGAGCTGCGTACTTTTTTCGATTATGGGTGGCCTGATACGTTATTTGTCCATTATGGATTTTCACCCTTTCATGACCGCATTTCTGAGGACACTTTTGGCTATAGTTTTTTTAATGCCAACTTTTTATAAAGTTGGCATTTTTGGGCTTAAAACTAATCAAATAAAACTTCATTTCTTTCGCGGCATAGTTTCAGCCATTGCCGTTATTTCCAGTTTCTATGCTGTGACTGTAATTCCACTTGCTAGTGCCACATCTTATAGCTTTGCGGCACCAGTAATATCTACCTTGTTAGCTGTTATTTTTTTAAAAGAGAGAATTCATCTTCCACGAATTTCTGCCATTATTGCTGGTTTTATTGGAATGGTTATTTTACTGCGGCCGGGAACTGTACCCTTTTCCTTAGGAGTTGGCGCAGCACTGACATCTGCATTCGCGGTTGCTTTTGCTATCATATGTATACGCAAATTAAGCCAGGCAGATAAACCAAATGTTGTTGCCCTCTATGCAATGTTTTTTACCTTACCTATCTCATTTGTATTTGCTCTCACGAGATGGTCTTGGCCATCGCCACATCAGTGGAGTATTTTAATTTTAATTGGCCTATGTGCTGCCCTTGCACAGTATTCAATCTCGCGAGCCTTTAGTCGCACTGAAACAACTGCCATTATGCCAATTGACTTCACAAGATTGATTTTTGCTGCAATTATTGGTTATGTTTTTTATGAAGAAACTCCAGATATATATACATTTATCGGCGGTACTATTATTTTATCCAGCGCTGTATATGCCGCCCATCGAGAAGCTAAGCGTAGAAAAAATAATTTATTATGAATATGCAGATAAAAAATTTCCCCGATGGTATAAAAGGTATCTTCTTCATGCTTGCTTTTTGTATGGTAGTTACCACCAGTGCAATCCTAATAAAAAAACTTGGCCAAAGTTTGAATAGTTTTGAAGTAGTAATGATCCGCTGTGCCTTCACTGTACTTATCACTCTTATTTTTAACTACCGACTTGGAAAAATTTTAGTCCGCACTAACCGCCCCAATATGGTTGCGGGCCGCTCAGCCCTCACTTGCTTGGTTGTTGTATGTAATTTTTATGCGGTATCAAGTTTACCCTTAGTTGAAGTCACATCATTGCAGTTTTCAAAACCATTATTTCTCATAATTCTTGCCGCTATTTTTCTTGGCGAAAGAATTCGAATTTTTCGCACTACGGCTACAATTCTTGGATTTATTGGTATTATGATAGTTCTGCACCCTTGGAATAATGAGGATGGAGGCACCCTTGAGTGGGCACACCTCTCAGTACTTGCGGCCGCCCTTGGTATGGCAGTGTTAGCAGTGTTTTCAAAAATTCTTAGCAAAGATCATATTCCTGTCACCCTGGTCCTATACGCTAATGCTGCTACCGTATTAATTTGCGCCCTCCCCGCAGTTTATTATTGGGTAACTCCTACAATTGATCAAATGATATTAATTGCTGGCTTAGGAGCCACAACATTTTGCGCTCAATATTCAATAATCAGCGCCTATAAGAATGCAGACGTAATGTTGGTCACACCTTTTGAATATGTCAGAATTGTATTTGCTGCTGCTGCTGGGTTTTTCTTTTTTTCAGAAATACCAGATACTTGGACAATATCAGGCGGTATTATTATATGTGCCTCAACTTTATTTATTGCATATCGGGAAGCTAAAAAAAATAATTATTAGTAAACATGCCTAATACATTTTGAAATTTATTTTCTATCTCATAATGAAACTTCACTTTAAGGAAAATAATATATGATAAAGATTCTTTTTGTGTGTCTTGGTAATATATGTCGCTCACCGAGCGCAGAAGGTGTTTTTAGGTACCAGACAAATAAATTACAAAACAAAAACGCTGGCTCTCA
>TARA_B110000483_G_scaffold113153_2_pt1 | contig 12268 bp, 13 predicted proteins | sample TARA_B110000483 | Tara Oceans TARA_B110000483 (sample SAMEA4398176) | marine metagenome | biome: Polar Biome; feature: [SRF] surface water layer (ENVO:00010504); material: water (ENVO:00002006), including particulate matter (ENVO:01000060) such as... | depth 5 m
TAGGGCTCCTTGAATATGAATCATTAGGGCATCAGCATCGCTTTCCTGAATTAGTTTTAGGTCTTCCGCTATTGCCTTTGGTATTTTTTTTGGCTCCTGAATTAGTAATGGAAGAATTTGTTGAGATGCAGCACTGAAACTAACTAAGTTTTTTTCCACGATAGAAATTAATTCTCCCAATTTATGGGCTGGCATGGACCACTCACTCCAACTTTGTGCATTCTCATTTAGATAACCCTGAATAGGTCCCATTAGCCAATTGGCTCCTGCTTTTGCTGAGCAACCCGTTTGAAGTAATTGTTCAAAATACAATGCAGTTTCCTTGTCTTCTGTAATTAATCCAGCATCATATTTACTAAGGCCAAGCTCATCAGTGTATCTTTTTACTAAGGCTTGGGGTAATGGAGGCATTGATTCTGCAATTTCCATTTTGAAGGATTCTGTTACTCTTACTGGCGCTAGGTCAGGCTCAATAAAATATCTGTAGTCATTGGCATTTTCTTTTTTTCTCAATAGAATGGTACTTCCCTTGGAAGCATCAAATGTTCTAGTTTCTTGAAAGACAGTATTCCCTGAATTCAATAAATTAGATTGCCTCTCGAACTCAAAATCTATAGCTCGTTGTACATGCCTAAATGAATTTAAATTTTTGACTTCCACTTTTGTACCAAATTTCTCTCTACCCTTTGGTCTTATTGAAATATTCACATCACAACGAAGAGAGCCTTCCTCCATATTACCATCAGATATATTTAAATACCTGACGAGTTTTCTAACTTCTTGAAGATATAAATATGCTTCTTCTCCGCTTCGGAAATCTGGTTCAGAGACGATTTCTAATAGAGGGACGCCTGCACGATTAAGGTCTATTAATGTATTAAATGGATCAAGATCATGAATAGACTTGCCAGTATCTTCTTCCATATGAATTCTTGTCAATCCGATTTTTTTCTTGCTCTCATCTTTAAATGTGATCCAAACGCCTCCTCCGAAGCAAATTGGTGTCTCGTCTTGTGTGATTTGATACCCCTTTGGTAGGTCTGGATAGAAATAGTTTTTTCTGGCGTAGGAATTAAATTCTCGAATGCTACAGTCGCAAGCAATACCAAGTTTAATTGCATTTTTCACAACTTGAATATTTGCTTTTGGAAGGGTGCCAGGGTGTCCCAGTGTTATTGGACTAACTTGGGTATTGGGAGCAGATCCATAACTGTATCCATCGGAGGAGTAAGCCTTAGATATAGTATTCATTTGAACATGAACTTCTAGTCCAATTACCGACTCGTAAATAGGTGCATCAGCTTCACTCATAGCTACAAAGATAGTCTGTAACCGTGGGCCTTCCATTCATTGTTTAACCAGGATATAAAGATTGTTTCATCATTTCCAAAGTCTAATTTATGGGGTATTGAATAGATTGAAAAATTCGACCATTCGTTAGGCATATTATCTAGCCTAGCAATATCTTTTTCTGTGAAAATCAAAGTATTACAATGAACATTTTGAGCAGTGTTTAGGACTTTTTTAATGTTTTTAGAAGTCCAAGGGGCATGATCTCTAAATCTTAAAAATGCGACGGGATCGCCATCGTTATTGAAAAAATCGGAATTCTTGATATGTGAAAAATATCTATCGGGGTGACCTATTCCGGAAACGACAAGAGCCATTTCCCTCCCCGACCATGGTGGAGAATCAAATTCGGCAACAGGAGAGCCCATGATCTCTTGAGCACAAAATAATCGTTGATTTTTGTTGATATTTAGTTTCTTGCGAATCTCTAATTTTTCATACTCATTAATTTCATAAGGACATCTTGTCACGACAATAGCATTTGCCCTTTCAGCAGCTTTATGCGGCTCCCTTAATGGCCCGGCCGGAAGAACTAATTCTTCCGTATACCAGCAGTTATATGGGCAGACCAATACACTTAGCGGAGCTTTAATATCCCAATGTTGAAAGGCATCGTCTAAAATTACGGGAGCATTTACAGGTATTAGGGGGAATGCAGTTCGCCTCCTTCTTGCTACAATAATGGATACATTATCCTTAAGCTTAGATCGTAGCATTTTGGCTTCATCACCCACATCTGCTGAGCTAGATTCATTCTGCACAATAGTGGTAGACCATGTTTTTCTTCCATATCCTCTGGATACATATGCGGAATGAGGTACCTTATTCTGGATCTTGCTCAAGATCCAGATGGCTAATGGTGTTTTACCTGTTCCTCCAGAATGGAGATTGCCTAAAACAAGAGTAGCTTGGTGTGGTCGGAATGGTACCAGAATTTTCCATTCATAAATTGAACGATGCAATTGCACAATAAATGAATAAATCGGACTGAGTAACCTAAGATATCTATGCGGTTTTTTCCAGTTCATTATTAATAATTGAAATTCCTCATTTCTGTTATTGCATTGTGACCGATCGATATTTTTTTTATCTCAACTTCTCGTTTTAACCATGTCATTTGCCGTTTGGCATATTGTCTTGTGTGAAGAGCTATGTCATTTAATAATTGATCCTTAGATCCCTTAGGGTCAGCATAAAATTCCTTGTATCCAACAGTTTGCATCGCTCTAAGGTCCTTGCTCTTTTCTAGTTTTTTAGCTTCCTCAACAAGGCCAGAATTAAGCATATTTTTAGTTCTTGATAAAATTCTAGGTTCAAGGACTTTCATATCAGGCCAAATAGCGAATTGGTGAATCATTGCATTAAAATTTGGTTTTGGCGCTTTTTGAGTTCGTAGGCTTGAGTATTTTTTCCCTGTGGTAGAAATTATTTCTAGCGCTCTAATAACTCTTCGGGAATTTTTTAAATCACAATTTTGCGCATATTCTGGATCGGCTTTCTGAAGTTCATTTATTAGATCATCTGGGTTTTTACTCCACTTAAGCTCGAGGTGCTTTCTAAATTCTATATTTTCTGACGGAAGAGCATCTGACTCAAACAATAAAGACTTCGCATAAAGTCCGCTACCTCCAACAATGACAATTTCCCCGTTTTTTTTTAGGGATGAATCCACAAGCGGCTTGGCCCATCGGGCAAAAGAAACAGCAGTTACTGACTCATGTATAGTATGGGTAGCAATTCCCATATGTTGAACTTCACTTAACTCTTCTGCACTTGGTCTGGCGACACCAATATTCAGTTCCTTATATATTTGTCTCGCATCGCAACTCAAAATTTCGCAATTTCTTTCTTGCGACCATTTTATTGCTAATTGAGTTTTTCCTGAGGCAGTAGGGCCATGAATCATCCAAATATGAGATCTCTTCATTTTACGAAGGTAAACCGGATAGGGCTCACTTCTTTGTAACTTGGAAGTAAATGGTACCGAAAAAAAAAACGAAATGTTTTGAAATACAGAGGAGTGCTATATTAAATTTAGAATTTCTCAAATTTGATGTATTGGATTCTGATAACGCCAAAAATCTGCGTCAAAAGAATCTCCAAGACGCAACTTTTATGGGTAATCTTGAAGAGAAAAAAGTAAGCATTGAGTTTTTAAGTAAGTCAGGATGCTATATTGTGAATACCACTTTGTGGGCATGCACCAATGATTGGGTTGTATTTAAAGAAAACCAGCGTATACCTGTTAAGTCCATTAGAAGGGTTGAATTTTAATAGGGTTCTGAAGAAAAACCATCATTCAAGTCACCTTCATCATACCCATATTCATCCTCCTCATTATCTTCTCTTGACATTGTTCCTCCATGTCCTTCAAATTCTGGATCAGGAGCGTTCTCGGGTCTTTCACCATATTTAAGAACTACTTCGGTTTTATTTATAATTTCCTCTGAAGACCGAATAAATTCTATCATAAAAGTCCACATAGCTAAGAAATCATAAACAAAAATCAATCTAGCGCCAGGTTCTCCTAAGATATTTTCGCAAGAGTAGTCCTTCATGGAGTTATTGGTTTTTGGGTCCATGGACATTAATGGAATCTCTTCTAATTGAACCCAGTTATCATCTGTTTTATAAAATGAAGCCATTTGACCGCTGTCTAACTCATATGCATTTGATATCTGCAAATGCAATTCTTCTAAAGTTTCAGATCCCGATATTGCTATATCGCGAAATACGTCTTCGTTGCAATTTAGTATTGCTCTTATTACAAGTTTTTTAGTCATCTTTTGTTTCAATAATTCCATTTTCTCTTGCATAAACATATGCAAGTTTTCTTGCAGCTTCAAAGGTATTTGAGATTTCTCCATTAATAACAGCTTCTCTAATCAATGCCTTTATAGTGCCAATTTCTTTACCAGGACTTAAATTAAACCACGTCATTAGTTGAACTCCGTCAACAGGGGGTTGCCAGTTCCTTAGTTTGTCACGCTTTTCTACTTCAATAAGTCTTTCACGAACAATTTTAAAATTTTCAAGATATTTTTTTTTCCTTTTAGGGTTTTTAGTTGTAATGTCAGCTTCACATAATTCCATTAAACTGTCTATGCTATCGCCTGCATCAAATAGTAACCTTCTTACTGCGCTTTCTGTTGCAACATCACTAGAGACAGCTATTGGTCTAGAGCTCATCCGAATTAACTTTATTACAAACTGAAGTCTTTCATCTTGGGGCAGAGATAATCGTTTAAAGATGCTGCGCGCCATTTTCCCCCCTAAGTATTCGTGACCATGAAATGTCCATCCTACGTTTTCCGCAAATTTTTTAACTGGTGGTTTTCCAATGTCATGCAAAAGAGCAGACCATCTATGCCATAAATCATCAGAAACCTTTGCTAGATTATCGACAACCTCTAAGGTGTGCCAAAAATTATCTTTATGCATATGACCTTCAATCTCATCAACACCCTCCAAGTCAGATACCTCAGGAAGAATTAACGGCATTAGTCCTGATTCTTGTAACAAAGAAAGTCCTCTAGATGGAGTGTCGCAAAGCATTATTTTATTTAACTCAACATGTATTCGTTCAGCAGATAAAATAGATATTCGATTTGCGCTTTCATTTATTCCTTGGAAAGTTGCGGGTTCAATTTTAAAATTTAACTGGGAGGCAAAACGAATTGCCCTTAGCATCCGCAGTGGGTCATCTGTAAATGTTTTATCTGCTTTGAGCGGAGTACGAATTATTTTATTTTTTAAATCTTTTTTTCCGTCAAAAGGATCTATCAAATTGCCCCAAGTTTTTTTGTTTAAGCTTATCGCCAGACTATTTATTGTAAAGTCTCTTCTTAATTGATCCTCTTCTAAAGTAGCAGCTTCAACCTTCGGTTTTCTTGAGTCAGATGTATAGCTTTCTGATCTAGCCTGCACGAATTCAATGCTGACATCATTGATTTTGAAATGGGCAGTTCCAAATTTCTTAAAAACTGATACTTTACTTCCCTTTAGATCTTTAGAACAATTTTTTGCTAAATCCAAAGCATTTCCTACGGCCACTATATCAATATCCATTGAGTTTTCTCTATTGAGCAACTGATCTCGAACCCATCCACCAACGACAAAGCATTCAATATCCATTTCATCCGAAATAGATCCTATCGTCTTAAAAATATTTTGATTTAGAGCGTCCATAATGGGAAATTAAATTGCCATGCTAAAATTACGCAGTGCATCATTTAATGAAGTTTTTAAATCTGTACTTTTTTTACGTTTTCCAATTATTAAAGCGCATGGAACTTGAAACTCTCCTGCGGGGAAATTTTTTGTTGTAGTACCGGGTATTACAACACTTCTAGGTGGTATTTCACCTTTAAGTTCTTTTGTTTTTTCACCACTTACGTCAAGAATTTTTGTGCTCGAGGTTAAAACAACATTTGCACCAAGAACTGCTTCTTTTCCTACATGAACGCCTTCAACTATTATGCATCTGGAACCTATAAACGCTCCGTCTTCTATTAATACAGGAGAAGCTTGCAATGGCTCGAGGACACCTCCAATGCCGACCCCTCCGCTAATATGAACATCACTACCTATTTGGGCACAAGACCCAACTGTTGCCCAGGTGTCAACCATAGTTCTGCTGCCAACATAAGCGCCTATGTTTACATAGGACGGCATTAATATAACATCACGATCGATAAACGAGCCATAGCGGGCTACGGCATGAGGAACTACTCGGATTCCTTTTTTAGCATAACCCGTTTTTAATTTCAATTTATCATGAAATTCCATTGGTCCCGCAATGAAGGTTTCTGATTCTCGAGTAGGGAAATACATTACAACAGCTTTTTTTATCCACTCGTGAAGCAACCAACCATTTTCTGTAGGCTCAGAAACACGGAGCTTTCCAGAATCAAGTTGGTCGATTACCATATTGATTGCATCTATTGTTTTTGTGGAGTTTAGCAAATCTCTATTATCCCAAGCATTTTCTATTTGTTCTTTCAATTTCTTCATTTTAATTTTTTTTGAGTAAGGAAACTATCGAGTATTATACAAGCTGAAGCTGAATCCAGCATTGATTTATTTTTTTTAACTCTAGATTTGGCACCTGAGAGATTTGCGGCTTGCGCTGCAATTTTTGAAGTGAAACGCTCATCGATCCAATGGATAGTAATATTGGGCCACAATTTCTGTATTTGGTTGTAAATCATTTTTGCATAGGCACTTCCGTGAGTCTCACTTCCATCTAATCGTTTGGGTTCTCCGATAATTATTCCGTTTAAATCATCCCTCAAGTAACTTGATTTTAAATGACTTAAAAGCTCTTTAGTTAATATAGTTTGCCTGGGAAAGGCCATCAGACTTTGTTCGTCAGACTCAGCAATACCTGTTCGTTTTCCTCCTACATCTAATCCCACCCAGATTCCCATTAAGGCAAAGGTAGTTAAGGGCTGTATCTTTGTGGTAAATAATAACTATGATATACCCCATTGTAGCATATGGTTCCCCCGTTTTAAAAAGGTTGGCTAAAGAAGTAGACCCCAGTTCAGCGGAAACAAAAATATTGATTGATGATATGTTTGAAACAATGTATGCATCAAAAGGAGTTGGCCTTGCAGCACCGCAAATCGGATTATCAAGTCGTGTTTTTGTTGTTGATGCTTCTCCTTTTGCAGAGGATGTAGAAGAGAAGGAATCTATTATTTTAAAAAAGTTTAAACGTGCTTTTATTAATCCTGTAATTATTGAACAAACAGGGGAATTATGGGCTTATGAAGAGGGATGTTTGAGTATTCCAGGGGTTCATGAAAAAATACCTCGATTGAGAGAGATTAAGATTCGTAGTCAGAACACTAAGGGTGATTGGATAGATGAACAACTCAGTGGTTTGTCTGCAAGAATTTTTCAGCATGAATTTGATCATATAGAAGGCATTCTATTTCCTGATCGAATGACGCCCTTGAAACGGCGAATGATTCAGGGGCGATTAAAGAACCTTTCAGCTGGAAAAGTTGACACGATTTATAAGATGAAATTCAATGTCAAATGATAAAGTATAAATTTTTTCTTTGTCTTGCCATATTGGTCTTTTCAAATTGTCAAGAATCTATTTCAAAATCAGAAAAAATAATCTCAGAATTTTCGGATACGACGAATTTTGATCAAAATTTAATTATCCTTGAATCGGCGGCATCCTCTTCCATTAATGATTCGATGTGGATTAGGTATATGATCGCTTCAGGAGATTATCAAGCGCAAATACCGGGAAGGGCTTTATTTGCTATTCGTAATTATATGGCTGTTTATGACTCTCTTCCTAGCCGACCGGAGGCGCCATTGTCTCTTTTTACTGCGGCAATTGTTTTTGGCGAAGAATTAGATGATCATCCCCGAGCGATACAAACCCTTGGTATTTTAATAGATACTTATCCAGAAACAAAATATGCTAGAAGAGGTTCTGAATATCGTGAGGTGTTAATCTTCGGTAAAGATTCTTCTCTCATAGAAAGAATTCATAAATGGCAACAAACCCCTTAAAGAATAAATGATGAAACCTTTAAAAAATATTTTAGCGATTAGTGGACGTCAAGGTCTTTTTAATTTAATTACTCAGACGAGAACAGGAATACTTGTGGAATCTTTAAAGGATAAAAAAAGATTTACAATCTCAGCTCAGCAGCAGATTCATGCATTAGACGAAATCGCAATGTATTGTCATGATGGTGAGAAACCTATAAAAGAACTCTATGAAAAGATGGGGCATTCTCTCAGTGGAGAAAAATCAGTCTCACACAAGGCTAAAAATGATGAAATCATTGAAGCTTTTGGTCAATATGTTCCTAATTATGATGAGGAAAGAGTCTCTATAAATGACATGAAGAAATTTTTCAATTGGTACAATATGCTTTCCGGACATGAGTTTTTCATAATGGAGCCAAAAGACTCAGATAATTTGGGTGAGGAGATTAAAGAAGCTGGTAATGAGAGCTGAAGATCTCCAGTCTTTTGATCGGTTATTGACTATTATGGATGATTTAAGGGATAAATGCCCTTGGGATCGAGAGCAAACCATTAATACATTGAGAAAACTGACTATCGAAGAAACTTATGAGCTTGCAGATGCTATAGATTCTGGTGATTGGGTTCAACTTAAAGGAGAGTTGGGTGACTTGTTTTTACATTTAGTTTTTTATAGTAAAATAGCATCAGAAAAAAACCAGTTTACGGTCTCAGATGTTTTAAATGAAATATGTGAGAAATTGATCCATAGACATCCTCATATCTATTCTAATATAAAAGCAGATTCCTCTAAAAAAGTTAAAGAGAATTGGGAAGCAATCAAAATAAACGAGAACGGCGGAAAAAGTAAATCTGTTTTGGCGGGTGTCCCAAAATCACTTCCGGCCTTGGTCAAAGCATATAGAGTTCAGGAGAAAGCTCAGGGAGTTGGTTTTGATTGGCCAGATGCTGAATCGGTTTGGGAAAAAGTTGAAGAAGAGTTAAAAGAGCTAAGAAATCCAAGTAGCAGAAATAATGAGCTTATGGAGTTAGGTGATGTTATGTTTTCTTTAGTAAATTATGCCAAACATAGGGGATTAGATCCTGAGCAAGCATTATCTCTTAGCAATGAAAAATTTTTGAAGCGATTTCAAAAAATGGAAGAGATTTTAGCTCAAAAGAAAAAGACTCCAATTGGAGTTGAAATTGAGGAATGGAATGACCTTTGGAATGAGGCAAAAAAAATATATTCATAATTTATTTGCTTCATTTATCAATGAATCTGTAAATTCATCTCAAACCCATTTTGAAATGGCTATTTTATCTTTTTAAGTTTGTTTATGAGCAGTCTCCGAATAGTTCTTGAAATATGATGTTTAATCATGTATAACAATCGTGACTTAAGTTGGTTGCAATTCAACTCTCGTGTTCTGCAAGAAGCTCAGGACGTAAAAAATCCAATAATTGAAAGAGTCAGGTTTCTTGGTATTTTTTCAAAAAACTTAGATGAATTTTTTCGAGTTCGTGTCGCTAGCATTCAGCGATTGTCAAAACTTTCGGATATTAAAAAAATTAAAAAACAATTAGGTAATTGGGAGCCTGAAATTTTACTGAATAGAATTCAAGAGGTAATTACTAGACAAAACAAAGAGGTTGAGAGTACATATTCAGAACTAATGTCTTCATTAGATAAAATTGGGATTAAACTAATCACTGAAAAAGAGCTGACTGGCGGTCAAAAAGATTTTATCCGAAAATTTTATATCGAAAAAATCTCCCCATCAGTTTTTACAATGATTTTAGACCCAAATCTTCCTTTTCCAGAACTTAATGATGAATCTATTTATCTCTCTATTCGTTTAAAATCTATAAAAGGGGATCAAATCAGTTCGATAATTGAAATCCCTACGGATTTACATGGGAGATTTATTGTTTTGCCTAAATATGGAAAGAGCTATATCATGTATATAGATGATGTTCTAAGGTGTAATTTAAGATATGCATATTTCATTTTTCCTAATGAAGATATTGAGGCGCATAGTTTTAAAATATCTAGAGATTCAGAATTAGATATTGATCAACATGACATTTCGAAAAAAACAATTCTTGACCGCGTCAGGATGGGATTAGAAGATAGATTAGAGGGTGATCCTGTTCGTATATCATTTGATCGATCCATGAAAAGTCAAAATTTAAAGGAATTGAAAAATCTAATAGGTCTTTCAGGAAATGATTCTATGTATCCTGGGGGTAGATATCACAATAAAAAAGATCTGATTGATTTTCCAAACATTGGCGGAGCTGATTTGGAATATGATAAGCTTGAGCCTTCGTTGCACCCAGATCTTGATCTAGATCGTAGTATACTAAATGTCATTCGAGATAAAGATGTTCTTCTTTTTACCCCTTATCATACTTTTTCATACATTATAAGACTTTTGAGGGAGGCTGCAATGGACTCTAAAGTCAAAAGAATTTATATCACTCTTTATCGCCTTGCAAATCAATCGAGAGTCGTATCGGCATTAATAAATGCCGCAAAGAATGGAAAGCTAGTTAATGTGGTTATTGAATTGCAAGCTCGTTTTGATGAGAAAAAAAATATTCATTACCTCGAAAAAATGCGCAAAGAAGGTATACTAGTTCAAACAGGGGCAGAGGGGGTGAAAGTTCATAGTAAACTAATTTGTATCGAGCGAGTTTTTGAAAATAAAATGGAATTATTCAGTGTTGTTGGCTCTGGCAATTTTAATGAAAGTTCAGCTAAAACATATACCGACTATTTTTTAATGACTTCGAGTAAAAAGATCACTAGGGAAGTTATTCGTGTGTTTGAGTTTCTGGCAGAGCCATATAGAATGAAGAAATTCAAGCAGCTAATTGTAAGTCCACGTTTCACCAGAGATAAAATCATGGATGCTGTTGATCAAGAAATAAGAAATGCAAAGTCTGGCTTAAAATCAGAGATATGGATGAAATTCAATTCATTAAGCAGCCACGCCATAGCGGACAAGCTTTATGAAGCCAGCTGCGCTGGAGTTAAAGTAAGGCTTATAGTAAGGGGTATTTGTTGTATTATTCCAGGTGTAAGAGATCTATCTGAGAATATTGAGATAATTTCTATTGTTGATAGATATTTAGAGCATTCTAGAGTTTATGCATTCAGAAATAATGGAGATTGGGATATGTATATTGCTTCCTTTGATTTAATGACGCGAAATTTAGACCTAAGAATTGAGGTAGGTGTTCCAGTTTATGATAAAAATATCAAAGGTCAGATTAAAGATCATTTAGATATTCTTTGGAAGGATAATGTGAAGAGTCGATTGAACGGAATTGATGATAGTAAATCTTACCGCCAAATTCCTGGTCCCAAAATAAGAAGTCAAATTCGATTGCATAAATATGTTGCTGATCAGTTAAAAAATGCGTTGAGTAAATGAAAATAACAAGAATAGCTGCAATCGACATTGGCTCAAACTCACTGAGGTTATTAATAACAAATATTATCCATACGCAGGAGTATACTCACTACAAAAAGGTTTCAATCACGAGACTTCCAGTAAGGTTGGGAAAGGATGTATTTGCCTCGGGTGAAATATCAAAAAAGTTAGGTCAAAGGTTAGTTGATTCAATGCGTGCATTTGCTGCAATAATGCGAGTTAATAATATCGATGATTATCGTGCATGTGCAACTTCTGCAATGCGCGAATCAAAAAATGGAAAATATTGGTTGAAAGAGATAAAAGAAGAAACGGGCATTGATATCGAAATAATTGATGGAGAAGAAGAGGCGCATTTAGTATTTAGTGCAAAGCTTTTTGATAAAATTCAACCTTCTGAAAAAAATCTATTATTTGTTGATGTTGGTGGCGGATCAACAGAATTAACTCTTTTTTGTGATAATCAACCCGTGTTGTCTAAGTCTTTTCCTATAGGTACAGTAAGGATACTTCTTGGGGCTGAGCAAAGTGAAAATTGGTCTAATTTGGAATCTTGGATATTGGATCATGTTAATATTTTAAATGGAAGTATAGCTATAATTGGGTCTGGAGGGAATATTAATAAAGTTCATAAGATGAGTAATAAATCAATAGATGAATCTCTTTCTGCCAATTATATAAATGAGGTGCATGGCACTATAACTAAAATGAATCGTCAGAAAAGAATAACATCTTTGGGCCTGAATATTGACCGAGAAGATGTAATTATTCCTGCATTAGAAATATTTCAAAATATCTTGAGATTGACAGGTGCAAATAAAGTTTATGTTCCAAAGATTGGCCTAAGTGATGGTATCGTTCGTGATCTATACCGAAGGAAATTCAAATTAATTCGTGAGTCTTGATAAACTTTAAAAGAATAATTCGTAAACAACAATTTAATTATGAAAAATTTATTATTAGCCCTAACACTTGGG
>TARA_B110000483_G_scaffold36924_2_pt1 | contig 12221 bp, 5 predicted proteins | sample TARA_B110000483 | Tara Oceans TARA_B110000483 (sample SAMEA4398176) | marine metagenome | biome: Polar Biome; feature: [SRF] surface water layer (ENVO:00010504); material: water (ENVO:00002006), including particulate matter (ENVO:01000060) such as... | depth 5 m
GCTAAAATAGGATCCTATTAATAACTAAATAGCTTTGAAGTGAAGATTAGGTCTCTAAACCGCAGGGCTCAATATATGAATGCCAACATTTGCCTTCTGTCCGCGCGCGAATACCTTTACAATAGCCACATTATTTCTATCTTGCCATTTAATAATAATTTAACCCAATGAATAAGAACTCCTTAATTAGAAAAATCTCTTTTGGTGCGGCTACAGGTATAGGATTTGTGCTGATCATTGGTCTGATGATAGGCTGCAAAAGCGATGGTGTTAATACGAATACTACTAGTTCTACTGGTCCAATATTCTCACAAGTAAGTGCGGCATCATCAGGAATAGATTTTGTGAATGAGATAATAGAGTCACCAGAGCGAAGTATGGGAAACTATGAAAATTTCTTTAGTGGTGCAGGAGTAGCAGTAGGAGACATTAATAATGATGGATTAGCCGATATTTTCTTCACCTCTAATGATGCGAGTAATAGACTTTATCTTAATAAAGGAGGAATGCAGTTTGAAGACATTACTGCAGCGGCAGGACTCTCATCAAATAAATGGTCTGGTGGATGCTCTATGGTAGATGTCAACAATGATGGTTATCTGGATATCTATGTCAACAATGATGGCCCTACTAATGATGAGGAGCTATTATCTAATGATCTTTTTATTAACAATGGCAACTTATCGTTCAGCAATAAAGCTAGAGAATTAGGTGTGGCTGATAGTGGTAGATCTGTTCAGAGTGTGTTTTTCGATGCTGATAACGACGGGGATCTAGATTTATTTGTCAATAATTATGCATTCATCAATGATGGCGAAACTCTTTCGGATTGGTATGACCGCATAGAGACTATGGATCCTGTAAAGTCTAGAAAGATGCACCTAAGATTTTATAAGAATAATGGAGGAAAATTTGTCGATCAAAGTAAAGAGGTAGGAGTGGATAGAGTAGCATTTGGACTGGGGCTCGCTGCAAGAGATTTTAATGATGATGGCTTCTTAGATGTTTATGTGGCAAACGATTTCTTTCTGCCAGATTACTTTTTTATTAATGATGGAAAAGGAAAATTCACTGAGCAATCTAAAGCGTTGCTAGGTCACACTGCATATTTTGCTATGGGTATGGACGCGGCAGATGTCAATAATGACTTGCTACTTGATATGGCAGTAGTTGACATGAGCCCATCCGATCACTTTCGTAATAAGTTGCTTATGGCCTCTATGGATGTTAAGAAGTTTCAATTCCTAAAAGAGACTATGGATTTTCAAGATCAATATATGGTCAATGCTTTTCAGATGGGAGTTGGATACGGTGGTTACAGCGAAGTAGGAAATCTGATGGGTGTAAGCCAGACGGAGTGGAGTTGGGCTGTATTATTAGCAGACTTTGATAATGATGGTTATAAAGATTATTATGTGACTAACGGTATGTATCGTGATACTAAGAATAACGATTGGAGAATGGAAGTTGTCGATATACGAGATAGCTTGGGTGCTGCTTATGGCTTAGAAGATTATTTTAAAAAATTAATTGAATTGAAGCCTGATCCTGTGCTGAATTATATTTTCAAAAATGATAAGGGTGAAGGTTTTAAATCAGCGAATGAAGAGTGGGGTATCAACACGAAAAATTTTTCGCATGGTGCAGCATATGCTGATTTTGATAATGACGGAGATCTCGATATCGTAGTGAATTTACTGATGGATAAAGCAGAGCTGTGGGAAAATAAATCAACACAACAAGGGAAGAATTTTATAAGATTCGATCTAAGAGATAAAGGTAATACTGCTACAGTACTTAATAGCAAAATTAGTGTTTACTATGGTGATCAAAGGCAACGTGTAGATCATTATACTCTTAGAGGGTTTAAATCTTCTGTGGAACCTATCTCTCATTTTGGTATAGGGAATACAACTAAGATAGATAGTGTAGTGATCAACTGGATAGGAGGCGGAACAAGTATAATAAATAATCCAAAAATCAATACGTTACATACGATAGATAAGTCCAAATCAAAATCACTAAACCGAAAATCTGTTCAAGTGACAGATATTTATTTTGCAGACGTGACTAACAAAATCCCTTCATTTAGTTTTACTCACGAAGAGAATAGTTTTGATGATTTAAAAAAAGAAATATTACTTCCCCATAAGTACTCTACATTAGGCCCTTGTATTGCTATCGGTGATGCCAACGGTGATGGCGTAGACGACTTTTATTTAGGTGGCGCCAAAGGCCAAGCAGGAAAATTAGTATTTCAACAAGCCGCAGGATTTGTAGATAGCGAACAAAAAGTAATAGAAGGGGACAAAGGAATGGAAGATTTAGGTGCGAAATTTTTTGATGCTGATAGTGACGGAGATTTGGATTTATATGTCGCTTCGGGTGGTGGTGGAGATGTTACTTCTGCAATACTACTTCAAGATAGATTATACATTAATGATGGTGCTGGGCAGTTTGTAAAATCAGAGAATTTACCAACTATGCCGTCTAGTACCAAAGAAATATTACCGATAGATATGGATAACGATGGAGACTATGATCTCTTAGTCGGTGGCAGAAATAATCCTGGAGCATATCCAAGTACAATGCAGTCTTATCTATTGAGAAATGATAATGGAAAATTTACTGATGTAATGACCGATGAGATGCAAGCTGCACTGCCAGGGATGATCACTGGAATATCTATTGCGGATGTAAACGGTGATAGCAAAATAGATTTAATGGTAGTAGGAGAGTGGTCTACGCCAAAGTTGTTTACTGGATCAGGGTCTAACTTTAAACCGGCAGATATAAAATCATTTGCTAATCTTTCTGGATGGTGGCAGAGTGTCGTAACAATTGATTTAGATCGTGATGGAGACCTGGATTTCATATTGGGAAACATCAGTGAGAATAACAAATTTCATCCTTCAGAATCTAAGCCACTAATAGTATACGCCAATGATTTTGATGAAAGTGGTACATTAGATATTGTGCTAACCAAGAAGTATAAAGGCATGACCGTACCAGTGCGAGGAAAAGAATGTTCATCAGAGCAGATGCCTTTTATAGATGATAAATTTCCTAAGTATGCTGACTTCGCCACTTCTTCAATCGAAGAGATTTTAGGTCAAGAAAATCTAGATAATGCTATTCAACTTATGGTTAATAACTTCTCTCATGTAGCATTGATCAATAATGGAAATATGTCATTTACACAAATGAAATTACCGTTCGAATCACAATGGGCACCTATTATGGATATGGTAGTCGATGACTTTACAGGTGATAAGATACCTGATGTAGTAGTAGCTGGCAATCTTTGGGATACGGAGCCAGAGACGCCTGCTTACGATGCTGGTAAGGGGCTGCTGCTCAGGGGTAATGGTGATGGAACATTCACAACTAGTGCGCGCATTGATCAGTCTGGATTATTGCTCAATAAAAATGTAAAAGCAATAGAACAAATTAACTTGAATGGGGGAGGAAAAGGAGTGTTAGTCGCCAATAACAATGATAGGTTACAACTTTTTTTACAGATAGAGCGATAAATTTATTTTGATGCTAATTTATTTCGTGACCTTTAAACGGCGACTATCATAATATATGTTGACTGACCGATTTAAGTCTATGCTATATTCTTGTCATATTCCGCAATAAAGTCACACTTTGTTATATTGAATGCATTACATTTGTGATTGCATAGGTTTGTATAGTACTCATGTGCTATATAAGACTTACTTAATCTATATAACGATCAATAAAAACAAAGAATATGGTGGGCATAGTAAGGTCAACAAAGACAGATCTATACGCTGGACATGATTATTATGGAGTAGATGATCTACTTTCTGAAGATCACAGGCTTGCAAGAGATGCTGTGAGAGATTGGGTAAAGAAATCGGTAAGCCCCATTATCGAAGACTGTTACGAAAAGGCAGTTTGTCCAACACACTTATTTAAAGAATTAGCAGATATAGGCGCATTTGGTCCTAGTCTACCTGAGAAATACGGTGGAGGAGGAATGGATGAAATCGCATATGGTATCATTATGCAAGAGCTAGAAAGGTGTGACTCAGGTCTTAGATCTATGGCTTCGGTTCAGGGTTCGCTAGTTATGTATCCTATATATAAATATGCTACCGAGGAGCAGAAGATGAAATACTTGCCTAAGTTAGGTAGCGGTGAATTTATCGGTTGTTTTGGTCTGACTGAGCCTGATCATGGATCTAATCCAGGAGGTATGACGACCAATATCGTAGATGATGGAGATGCATATATTCTTAATGGAGCTAAGATGTGGATCACTAACTCTCCTATAGCAGATTTAGCTGTAGTTTGGGCTAAAGACGAAGAAGGAAAGATTAGAGGTATGGTTGTAGAGACTGGAACGCCAGGATTTACGACTCCAGAGATACATGGTAAATTATCACTCAGAGCAAGTATTACAGGTGAACTTGTATTTGAAGATGTAAGAGTGCCAAAAGAGCAAGTATTTCCAGATGTTAAAGGACTCAAAGGGCCTCTATCTTGTCTATCCAAGGCTAGATACGGTATCGCTTGGGGAGCAATAGGAGCGGCATTAGACTGTTATGATTCTTCATTGAGATATACTATGCAGAGAGAGCAATTCGGTAAGCCACTTGCTGGGTTCCAGCTTACTCAAAAGAAACTTGCAGAGATGATCACTGAGATCACTAAAGCCCAACTTATGGTATGGAGGCTAGGTACATTAGCTAACGAAGGTAAAGCTACCCCTGCACAGATATCAATGGCAAAGCGAAACAGCTGCGAGATAGCATTAAAGATAGCCAGAGAGGCTAGACAAATGCATGGAGGAATGGGTATTACTAATGAGTATTCGATTATGCGACATATGGCTAATTTGGAGTCTGTTCTTACGTATGAAGGTACACATGATATTCACTTATTGATTACAGGTATGGATATTACAGGACTTAATGCATTTAAGTAGTGGAATAATACAACATGATATAGAAAAGCCACTCGATAATTTTGAGTGGCTTTTTTGTAATTGGAATTATCTATCTTCATATAAAATTAGATAATAGTTAAATGGGATTTTTAGGAAATAGTCGGAAGCCAAAACCTTTTGGATTTATACCAAGGTTTTATGATGAGCAAAAGGAAGAAAGAAACAAACGTCTCAACATGTTAAATAATCCTGATGATATTGATATAGCAAAAGATAGAATTAAATCTGGTTTACGAGCTACTTATCGCGGTGATGCAGCCTATAAAAAACAACAAACTAAAAGGGCTAATTGGAGATTGTTTTATATCATTGTTATTTTAATATTTGTCAGTTATTTGATATTGAAATCTACAGTTATTACTAATTTTATGGAGAAGATTGGAGAGTAAAGTTTAGGGTTACTGTGTAATAATTTATTCGTTTGTTGCTGAAGTAACAGTTGTTTTTCACTTTGTTCCTGCGTTAAAATATTTTAATAGACTTATCTTCAGCCGAGTTATGAGAAAACATTCAAAGAATGAGAGATTCTATATCCTAAAACGATCCGTCAGATTCCTTATAAATTACAGCCGTTACTACCTGACCAACTACTTTTAACGTACGCTTAGATACGATATCAATATTGTCTTTGTGTGTATGGTGATAGTGACCGAAAGATGTCTCTCCTGTTGTAGGATCTTTAGGCATATTTATAATATCCACCATAGGAAATTGGCGATGTGTCATCACGTAATAATGATCATCAGTAATCTGTCCAGCTTTAAAATTTTGAAAATAATCTGAGTATCCCATACCTCTGGCAAGACCCCAAATTTTCTTTTGAATTTCTCCTGCATTAGCATATGAGAAACCCTCAAGACCAAACTGTGCATCTTTGGCTCCAACCATATCTAGTAAAATTCCAAATGTAGCTTTATAGTTAGGCACATGAGGATTCTTTCCCCAGTACTGAGAACCTAGGCACCAAGTTGTTTGAGCACCATTCGAATCGCCCTGATCTTCTGCATCGAAGAGTACAATATCAATTCCCAAATCGATAGCATTTTCTTTTAATATTTTAGCGATTTGCAGTAGTATAGCTGTTCCTGTCGCTCCATCATCAGCACCCATGATAGGTTTTTCTTGCATCGATTTATCTTCATCTTTCTCAGCGATCAATCTACTATCCCAGTGAGCAGCGAGCATAATACGGTGAGTGTTTTTTGGATTAAACGAAGCGATAATATTATAAGATTCTTTATCTTCTAAGCTCAAAAAAGATGCTTTGAATTCTTGCACTTGTACATCTGCACCAGCAGCTTTTAGTTGTTCTACGTACCAATCTTTAGTTGCTTTATGTTCTGGAGTTCCTGGAATACGATGACCAAATGACAACTGTTTCTCTACTAGAGCATATGCTTTGTCTCCATCAAATTTAGGCACCTTTACTCTTGACTTCTGTATCGTTGGCTTTGGTGTTGATTCATTAGGAGTATCATTTTGGCATGATGAAAGCCCTAAAAATATGCTAAGCGAAAGAATAAGTATTGATAGATGCTTCATTTATTAATTTATATTGAAATGTATAGACAAAATCCAGCAAGGTAGTTTTTCTTGCCTATGATTATTTATATATTAGATAACGACCTAGAGACATTTAAACTGACCATGTCGTTCCATCTTTTCCATCTTTGATATGTATCTCTAGTTCTTTGAGACTATCACGAATCTTATCTGATATACTCCAGTTTTTGCTTTCTCTTGCTTCTTGTCTGAGTTCAATGATTAGTTGCATTAGACCATCTAATACTTCTCCCCCTGCACCTCCAGCAGTATCATCCATAAGGCCAAATACATCGAAGATAATTCCTTTAAGTTTATTCTTTACAGTATCTAATGTCTCTTGAGAAATTTCGGCTAATGACAGCTTTCCAGACTTCAGACTATTAATCTTAGTAACTATTTCAAATATGCTTGCGATGGCTCTAGGAGTGTTAAAATCGTCATCCATATGCTTATATACATCTTCCACTAGATCAAGTAGCTCTTTGTTAATTATAGCATTATTATTTTGGGCAGTACCATGAATATTGCTCAACGTCTTGAGACCTTCCATAAATCTCTTATACCCTTTCTCTGCCGCTTGTAGTACACCATCTGTCAGATCTGATGTAGATCTATAATGTGACTGTAAGAAGAAGAATCGAACTACCATTGGACTATATCCCTTGCCGATGTGCTCACTCTCTCCACTAAATAGTTCTGGTGGCATGATACTATTACCGTCACTCTTAGACATTTTCTTGCCATTCATGAGTAGCATATTGGTGTGCAGCCAATAGTTGACTGGTGAACATCCACATGATCCCATGTTTTGAGCAATCTCGTTTTCATGGTGAGGAAACTTAAGGTCATTACCTCCACCGTGTATATCAAATCTTTCACCGAGATACTTTGTACTCATTGCAGAACATTCAAGATGCCAACCTGGAAATCCTTCAGACCACGGAGAATTCCATTTCATAATATGCTCTGGTGCTGCCTTCATCCATATCGCAAAATCTGATGGGTGCCGTTTATCTTCTTGATTTTTAAGGTTATCTCTAGATTCTGCTTTTAGGTCTTCTATTTTGCGACCAGATAGTTTACCATACTCTCCAGTATCTTCTGCTAGCTTGAGAGTATCAAAATATACCGATCCATTCACTTCATATGCATATCCATTTTTAATAATCTGCTCTACCATCTCTATCTGCTCTATGATATGGGCAGTAGCGCGAGGTTCGATACTTGGTTTTTTAGTGTTGAATACTTCCATCATATGATGAAAGCCATTAGAGTACTTCTGTACGACTTCCATTGGCTCAAGCTTCTCGGCTTTAGCACCTTTGAGGATACGATCTTCGCCATCGTCAAGCAAGTGCCCTACATCAGTGATATTACGTACATATCTTACCTTATATCCGAGGTGAACTAGATATCTATAAATCATATCAAATCGTACAAAAGTCATACAATTACCCATATGTACATCATTGTAGACAGTAGGTCCACATACGTACATTCCTACATATCCTTCAGTAATCGGTCTGAATATTTCTTTCTCGCCACTTAGGCTATTGTATATCTTAAGCTTTCTATTCATAACTACAAAAATACGATGATAATATGTATATCATATAGTGGAATGCGTTAATGTGTATTCTAATTGGTTTCGGATCTTTTTTTGGTTAGTATAAGGTCCAATCAAAAAATGACCTGCAAATTTGGTTTGCAAGTCATTTTTCAAATTTTCTTAATTTTACTTTTTATCTAAGTAGTGTCACATCCCCTTTAAATACACGAATATTTCGTCGATCTGGGTCATTAGGAATATCACCGACTAATCTAACTACCATATAATATCCGTAAACTTCAGGTGGTACTTGTTCACCATCTCGGGTTCCATCCCATCCGGTTAGTCCGTTAGTATTATCGTAGACAGTTTCTCCCCATCGATTGTACACGCGAAACTCTTCATATTCAAGGATTCCCTGACCCTTGATCGTATCTATTTTTTCTACTATCCTAAAGAATTCATTCATATCATCACCGTTTGGTGTGAATAAATTTGGAACAGCTATAACTGTAGGGACTGGTAAAACAGTAATCTCATATCTTATGAAATCGCAATTGTCAGCATCTGTATATTCTAATACATAAGTAAAGCAACTGTCAGTATTAGAGCTTGCGACTGGTGGAAAACAATCTTCACAAACCAGTGGTATTGGTGATTCAATTAAAACCAAAAAGTCTGAATTAATAGCATCTGATATGATATCAAACTGGGCATCTAAACCTTTTTGCACAGTAATGGTATCAAGAATTAATTGGTCACCATTATTATTAAAAAAGATCTCCTGAGTAACTACTACTTCGCATGCAATCCCCTCTGATAGAAGTGATAATGTTACTATTGTTGAATTCCCAATAACATCTTCTCCTATCGTCTGCGTAATAGGATTAATGTTATCAAATACTTCTCCAAATCCAAAATCCCACGACCAACTACCAACACCAACTGTATCTATCATGTTAAACGTGATACTGTCACCTTTACATATTTCATCTTCACTCAATTCAAAATCTCCTTCAGCACCAACTATAGTATAGTTCGAAAACACTGTGTCTGCACAACCATAGTCAGAGGTTACTATCATCATTACATCATGAGTACCTTTTGGAAAAGTAAGCGTTGGATTTTGATTCAATGAATTTCCACCTGCGCCAGCTCCCCAAAGATAGCTTACTGGATTACCGTTTAAATTAGAATTGTCTTGGAAATCAATTGTTCCTGGAACACAGATTACATCTCCTGGTGTGAGTAATACTCCTTCATGTTCCGCGCTAAATGCTGCCACTGGAGGATCAGTTACTAGTATTTGAACCTTCTGTTCATTTTGACATCCTGTAGATTCTTCGGCAATGTTAAGTATTACATTATACGTTCCGGATATATTATATTCTATCGAAGCTGTAGAGTCTGTACTTGACTGACCATTATCAAAATCCCATATATAATCTAGAGTAGATCCTTGGTCAGTGATATCAATAGCTACAAATTCTATTTCTCCTCCTATACAAATAGGCTCTGGATCTGAACTGATTTCAGTCAAAGGTTTGTATACATCTATATTTCTCTGTATCGTATCTCTACACCCTAGTGCATCTTCTACAGCCAAGAATATAGGTAATTCTTCAAGATTTAGATTGAAAAAATTAAAAGTTTGACTTGGATTTTGATCTTGAGAAAACTCATTGATGTTACCTAGATCAAGGGCTCCCTCCAAATAACTCCACCCTACAATAGTAGTATCGCTAGTCGTCATATCCGCAAATGTGACTTCACTAGGGAAGCAGATAGGTTCTTTGTCAAATTCGAAAGTAGGCTGAATCGTAAATACGTCAACAGTATCTGTCACAGCTTGTGTACATCCATTGACATCCACTGTAGTAAGTGTTACTACATCTATTCCTTCAACAGGAAAAATGTGTTGTATGATAGCATCTCCAACTCGACGAGGTCTACCATTTTTTTGGAATGACCAAGTATATTGTTGAGTACAATCATCATCTGAATCGATAGATAGTGATGCATCTAGATTATAAAACGTATTGTCACAAAGATTCTCTGGTAGATCAAATGTGGCAACTAATTCTCTGGCATGGATTACTACTGAGTCAATATCACTCGGACAGCCAGTCGTCTCGTTGAATACTTCTAGATATACAGTATAATCTCCAGACTCTGGAAAAATATGTGTAAAGTCTGAATCTGTATAAGTAACATCTACTCCGGAAGTATCTTCTATTGTCCACAGTATACTTGTGCCCATCTGACTACTATCAGAGAACATTACTGCCAATGGATCGTCACAGTTCACCATATACCAAAGATCGGCCAATGGTCCATTGACTGTAATGACGTCTTCATCCGTAATAATAGTACGACATCCATTATAATCGACGGTGTATTCTATATCAAACACTCCAGTATTATTATTAAAGGCATGGACCAATGTACTTTCTCCTTCACAGTGATGCGTTCTTCCATCATCAGTACTAAGGTTAAAGGCGTCTATTCTAGGATCAATATTTATTGCATTTAATGTGACATTATCTCCAATACAAACTTCCGATTGGTCGAGTTCGTATTCTATCATGATTTGCTCACCTACTTCGATGAGTACAGCCCATGAGGTATCGATACATCCTGCTTCGTTCTCTACTATTAGTGTAACTAAGTATTCTCCTGGATTATTAAATACGTATGTATGATCGTCATTGTTTGTAAACGTCTGAGAGTCGCCATTTCCATAGTCATAAGAGTAGGTTAGTATTGGCTCATATGATGTACTTGTATCTTGGAATGTAACTTCTAGAGGCACACATCCGTGGTGTACATCTGGTATAAAATGCGCTTCTGGCAGCTGCTGAGAATAATAATCGTCTAAAACTGCTACACAACCTTGGAAGGTAGTGACTACTAATTCTATCAACACAGAATCTTCAGTATTGACATAGAATGAATCTCTTGGAGGCGTCTCATAAGTAGCCGTATATGACATTCCATCTGGAACATCAAACCAAACGTAACTCGCAAACGGCTCCGTGGTAGTGATATTTACCACAGTAGGATTAATACAAGTATTCTCAGGGTCTATAATCACCGCTACTTCAGGATCTTGGATGAACACTTGGAAAGTAGTATCTACAATACAATCTGCATCTCCTCCTAGCTGTCCGACCATAGTGATAGTTACAAGCCCTGCTTCATTGAAAATTACCATTGGTTCTTTGACATCGTCTTCAGTCTGTAGTGTTACAGATTCTGGAAATATCCATTGGAAAATATTAGCAGCTGTATTGTTAGTCAAAATAGTAGAAACGCCAATACACATTGTATCGTTGAATCCAAAATCTGCTAAAGGCGCTCCAATGCTAATAGTCCTGGTGAATGTCGATACACAATCTCCTTTAGTAAGTGTAAGTTCTGCTTCGTAGACTCCTTCTTCTGTGTACTGATGTATAGTACTGGTCGGATCGGTAGATGATTCGCTATCTCCAAAGTCCCAATTATACTCAACTTCAGCTAATGTTTGACCGCTAGCAAAAAATACTGTTGCTGGCACATCACAAGTAGCACTAGGATTGGCAGTGAAAAATGCATTTAATACAGGTTCAGCAGAAACATCAATAAAATTTTCGAATAGTTCTGAATTGTTACATCCTGCAATATCTGTAAGTATTTCCAAACTTACGGACTTCAAACCTGGCTGAGCGTAGAAGTGTATAGGATTTTGTTGACTAGAGGTAGATCCATCTCCAAACGTCCATAAATATCCAGTCACAGTAATACCCGTAGGCACTACACTATTATTAGTAAATTGAAATCTACGTGGATTGCATGGATCGATTAGAGTCACATTAATTTGTATATCGATATCTGGAAGTACAGTGATAGTAACTGTACCTACCTCACTACCACCAGTACCCGAATTGAGAGACACTTCATACACTCCAGGAGTAGAGAAAATATGTGAAGGCGCAGCCTCAACAGATCCAGCGGTACCATCTTTGAAATCCCAAAAAAAAGCTGACTGTCCTGCTGGAGGAGAGAAATTTACTTCTAAGGGTACACAGCCTTCTATGATATTGGCAGTCTGAGCGCTAGCGAAATGTGTTGCTAATGTCAGTATGCTGATGGAGAAAAGTAATTTATATA
>TARA_B110000483_G_scaffold239091_1_pt1 | contig 12189 bp, 16 predicted proteins | sample TARA_B110000483 | Tara Oceans TARA_B110000483 (sample SAMEA4398176) | marine metagenome | biome: Polar Biome; feature: [SRF] surface water layer (ENVO:00010504); material: water (ENVO:00002006), including particulate matter (ENVO:01000060) such as... | depth 5 m
ACTTCTGAAATTAAAAAGAAAAATGCAGAAATCTCATTGCTTAGACGTTCTGTTGTTGATTTAACCAACAAACTTAAGCGAATAATTGGTTCTTATAACTTTGTTTTTAAGCAATATAATGAAATATATAATTCATACATTCAAGCTTTGAATTCAAATCAAAGTCTTAATACAGAACTTGAAACTCTTAAATGTTCAAATCAAAGTCTTTCAATTACAAATGAAATGCTATATAATAAAAACAAAGAGCTGCATGAATTAAATATTGAATTGGAACAAAAGTATTCATACACATTCGATGAATGTGATAAGCTAAAAGAAAAATATAATGAGCTTTTGGATGAATATGTTGAAACTGAAATCAAAAATCAAAAAGAATCTTTTGAAGATAAACCAATTTAAAGAAAAAAATAATATTAATATTGAGTAATAGTAATAGTATGCAGATTTTTGTTAAAACCCTAACAGGTAAAACTATTACCCTAGAAGTAGAACCATCAGATTCTATTGAGAATATAAAAGCAAAAGTACAAGATAAAGAAGGTATTCCACCAGACCAGCAACGTTTAATTTTTGCAGGTAAACAACTAGAAGACGGTAGAAATCTTTCTGATTACAATATTCAAAAAGAATCTACTCTACATCTTGTATTGAGACTTCGAGGCGGAAATTAAATTAAATTAAATTGTATCATAAAATAATTATATGGAGGCGTAGCTCAGTTGGTCAGAGCATAGGTCTTATGAGCCTAGGGTCGCCGGTTCGAGCCCGGCCGTCTCCATATAATTATTACATTTTTTTAATCAACTTAGAATTATACTTCTAATAATAATTAGAAACAATGGATTGTTCTATCTGCTGCGAAAAGTTCAACAAGTCTAACCATATTCAGGTAGTCTGCAAAGGTTGCGAAACTGAAGACTCCGCTTGTAGAACATGCTGCCAGACATTCATTTTGAGTGGAACACAAGATCCGATGTGTATGTTCTGTAAAACCTCGTGGGACAGGGACTTTATAAACAAAAATCTTACTAAGAAATTTGTAGTTAAAGACCTCAAGGAGTTCTCTGAAAATCTTTTTGTAGAACGTCAGGTTTCTCTTTTACCTGAAACACAAAAAGACGCTATGAATGAGAAAAAAATCAGGGACATGACAGATAAGATATCTGAAGCCAATTCAGAACTTAATCGTATTAAAAAGATGTTACATGACCAGAAAGAGATAATCCGGGCTTATAATCTCGAGATATATCGTCTTCGGTCTGGAACTTCTACTGAAACAACGACCAATAACTTCACTGTAAAATGCCCTGGTGAAGATTGTAATGGGTTTCTAGACTCTAAGTATTTCTGCACATTATGCGATACCAAGTTTTGCAGACATTGTCTGGAAGAAAAAGGCGAAGACCACGAATGCGATGAAGACATTAAGGCAACGATTCAGGCTATTAAGAAAGAAGCCAAGTCTTGTCCTGGTTGTGGTGAAATGATTTCAAAAATTGACGGCTGTGACCAAATGTGGTGTATTAAGTGCCACATTCAGTTCTCCTGGAGAACAGGTATGCAAATGACTGGTTACAATCACAATCCAGAATATTTTCGCTGGATGCGCGAAACTGGACAACAGGTTAATCGTAATCCATATGAAGGAAATAGGCAGATTATGTGTGGTATAGTCTTGGATGACTATACTATCACCAGAATCATAAGCAATGTTTTCCCGAAACATAACGTCATCATTTCGTTTTTCCAGTCTCTTTACAGATTTTATAGACACATCGAATATAAGTTGACAGATGTACAACGCTTAGAAAACAGCGACACGGAGCTTAAACAGCTCAGAATTAAATTTTTGCTTGGAGATATTTCAAAGGACATTTGGAAGAAATATTTGCAGCAGATTGATAAAAAGACTAAGAAAGTAGTGTCTTATAATAACACCTGGAGGCTTGTACAAACTGTTCTTACCAGCTACATGGAACAGATAATTACATTTTCCAATGAAAATGCAAATCAGGCTGAATATGCAAAGATAATAACCGAAGCAAGAGATTTCAAAATGTATACAAATGCTTCATTTATTAGCGCGTCAAATACATTTGGGTCGACATCGTGTCCTGGTATAGATGATAACTGGAGAGAAGTTTACAACTACAAAATGTACATAAAGACCCAGAACAAAAAGAAGGACTAATACTTTTGGAATACAAACGAAAAGTTTAAAAAACTACAATACATGTCTTCAAGTGCGAGTTCTTGTCCTGTGTAGTTTTTATTCCATTCGTGGAAATCAGAAATAATTACTGGAATCAAATTAAATGTTTTACATTTTTCAATAAAATATTCCTTGTATAAATAATATTCAGTTGAAGCACCTCGGTATTCAAAATAAGTCTCTCGAGATGTTTTTTCTGAATTCATAGTAAATGTGTACATATTTTCGTCTAGGTATTCAATTATCATTGCATTATTTTTAATATTTCCTTTTGAAAGAATCTGTTTAACACATTCCCCGTTCATCGCAGTTCCTATAAAAACTCCACCAGTTCTAAGTTTCTTAGCAATCATGTTTAGCACTATGTCAATGTCTTGAACAAAATAATGAAACGAAAATTGACAAGAAACAACGTCGTATGTACAATCTCGGTCTTTTCCATTAAGTTTAGTAAGAATAAAAGGGTCCGTAGCAGATAGATTCCAAAAATAACACTTTGGCATATTCATCTGAGATTTAAACCCAGAGTAACGCTTTATCGCTCCATCAAAATCATTTTTCTCATAAATAGACTTAGAGTCTGAATCAAACCCGGTTACGTATCTGAATTTAGCTTTTGACCATTTCAAAATGTCCCCACCTCTACCTACGGCTACATCCAGCAGTTTCGTACCGTTTGTCATTCTTTTTGCATCTAAGATAAGTTGTAACTTAATCCAATTATGAAACTTTCTTAAACTTTCAGTTGTCGTCCCATTAAATTCAGGGACAACTCCAGACTGGATATTCTCATAAACTTGTTCTGGGTTCATTTGTATAGTACTCAATATTGTATTATACAATTGTGCCTATATATTATTTTTTTATGTAAAAAATTAACTCAGAACATGTTTATTTCTGCATTATCTTCCATACACATTATAGCCATTGCAGCATAATTATGAAGGTCCATAAGTGTATCTCTGAGTGTTTCATCAGAAACTGAAATTTCAAGGCCTTTCTTGGAAATGTTTGTAAATCTAGCCATCTTATCAGAAATTCTTACTAGAACTCCTACTGTTCCGTGTTGGGCAAAGGCATCTCCATAGTCTGTGTTTTTCTTTTTAAAAATTTGTTTGCATTCGTTTTGAATCTTGTCTAGCTGCGCTACACGGTCCATTTATAATATTATATAAATTTTGTCTTTAAATGTATCCACAGATTTCTACATTTTTCCCGTCAAATTTAAAAGGCATTGCACACCCATATACCAAATTTTCATTTTTAAGTCTTTTACAATCTTCTTCTGATGTATGAGGATTTATAAACTCATTATTGGATTTATATACAGCATGTCTGAATATTCCACATTTAATATCAGAGACGTGTACCTGACATAGACCTCTGCAATTTGGACATTTAAAGTAGTACATTTCCTGTGATTCTATATAGGTTATTTTATTTTCTTCCATTTAAATTATTACAGATTTTTATTATATTTAAACTTTAAGTTTAATTTAACTGTGTAAAACAATGGCGGGCGTGTGCAATTGCGGCTACAAAGCTTTTTACTACCAGAAAACAGAAAATTACAAAAAATGGAATGTTTACAAATGTGGACATGTCATGATAGAATCCAAAAGAAAAACTAAATGTGACATGAATAAATGTGTGTATGTTTGTGATATTTCAATTCCAGAAACTAAAGAACCTGTTAAATTTGTACAAAACAAAGTAGAAGACCCGGAAACGATGTATAGAGAACGGTTATCTAAATACATCGAATTATGTGAAATTGCAAAACGTCTTCCTAATAATTACAGATGGAATTACATTGCAAATATCAATTATCTTCTTAAAAAGCTAAATTTTCCGTTTTATTTTGAAGAAACAGAAACTTTGGAAAGTTTAAAAATCAGAATAAAAGGAAAATATTATCCTAAAAAAATTTACAAATCTCCGTTTCCTATCAATCTTGTGGAATATCCTCCCTGTTTATCTGTAATGGTTAAAAAAGAAAAGAAAAAGACAAAGACGAAGACAAAGACGAAGACAAAGACGAAGACAAAGACGAAGACAACAGTCCAAAAAGACCCAAAGAAGACCACGAAAGTTCATTCAAACTATTACTTAGAAGAAAAAGAAGACCCCGAAGAAAAAGAAGACCCCGAAGAAAAAGAAGACCCCGAAGAAAAAGAAGACACAGACAAGGTTCCAAAAGAAAAAGAATACATTTCAGAATCGGAGTCTGATTCAGAGCCCGAAGAGGACGAAAATGACAACACGTTTGATGTAGATAATTACGACTCAGGTGAAGACTGTGAAGATTTTGATGATAGCGGTGCTTTCAGTGATTAAAAATATATAATTATATAAATATAAAGATGTTATCAAAGTTTTTAGACGAAGAAGGGCAGACAAAAATAAAAGATACACTTAGTGATATTACTTTTCCAATTAAGTTTTACTGTATAATTGTAACAGTTCTACTGTTATTAAATGCATTTTATTTATATTCAATTTGTGAAAAACTCGGTAATTAATTTAAAAAAATAACTAATTTAAAACTAAATGCTAAACGTTTCGGACCAAGATATTCAGTTCTTTAAGAACGATGTAACTCAATTTAGCGAATTAGAATCTCAAATAAAAGAACTAAAGAAGAAAATAAAGCCTCTGCAAGATAAAATTAAAGAACTTACAAAAATCAAACAGGATAAACAGGCAGAGGTTTTATCTTTTATGGAAACAAATGAACTCGATATGTGTAATATAGACAACGCTTCGTATGAATTAAAAGCTACAAAAGCAACTAAACAGGTAACGAAGGGAGATGTCTATGATAGACTTTATAAATATTTCTCAGATGATACAGATAAGACCCATGGTATGAATCCAGAAGAAAAAGCAAAGTTTCTTCACGATTATATTTATGTAGATGGTAGAGAGAAAACTGTAAACAAAGCTCTTAAAGCTAAATAAATTAATAAACAAAAGGAGAAATGTCTTCTATTTCGGTATCTGAATCAGGGTAATAATCATTTGGTTCATAAGAAATCTTTAAAAATCTTGAAGTGTACATTTTATATGTTAAGTTTTTAATTTCATTTTCTTGTACCTTTAAAACTGCAACATCAGATGAATAAGTGTCTTCTGTAAAATAAAATTTAGTTAAATTTTTACAATTAGGTTCAACATTATATAAGATAACATAATCGTTATATCTTTTGTAATGTTTAAATTCGGGAAAACTTTTGGGTTCAAATACGCTATATTTAGTGCTTTTTTGAACAATTTCGCCGTTTTTATTGAAAACAAGAAACAAGAGCTTTTTCATTTCTTCATTATTATATACAAAATATATTTTTTTTATAAGTATAACGAGTATAAATTTCTAAAATTATTATAAACTAAAAAATCATATAAAAAAATATTTTATATAAAACTATATCAACCGATGTCTATTCTTGAAGCTAACCGTCCATGGAGTAATGAAATTAAAGAAAAGGTTAAAAATGCAGACACAGACGAAATTATTAGATATTTTGAAGATCTTAGTGAAAAATGGACAGTTAGTAAGAACAATGTAATAGATGAAGCATGTAAAAGGTTGAATATAAATTCTATAGACGGAATAGATACTTCGGTTCTTCAAATAGAACTAGAAAAAGCTATATTTGAAGCTACATTGGTTTACACTAAGTTTAAAAAAAGTGTTCCTTTAGAAGATTTTGAAGAATATTCAAGTCGGTGGGACAAGTTGTATGAGGTTATCTTTTACTCTGAAAGACTTATTAGAGATACTTATCTTTTATTTAAAACAAATGAACAAGATCATAATTCTTTGTCAAATGAAGACCCAGATGTTTTATTTAAATATACAAGATTTACAGATGATTCTAAAAAGACTCCTTATCAGTGTCTACTTCTGTATTTTTTAGAATTTCTTTCTGAAGAAGGATTTACAAAATGTGGTGGAAATCTTTATAAACCTATTATAAAATATGGTAATAATACACACGCTTGGAAAAAACAATGTTCGATTAAAGAATACATTTACCAAAAAACAGACCATAAAGTGAATTTTAATCAATGGAAAAACGCTACGGCAAGCGGTGGTAGTAATATTAGCAATGCAGAGAAATATTTTAACGAATTCGTTGGTCCAGAATTGCCGGCGCTTGTAAAAGACCGTCATCTGTTTGCATTTAAGAATGGAAATTATATAACAAGGTATAATATCGCAGGTCCGAATGAAACCCCTGTTTACTCAGATGTATTTGTTCCGTATGGTGAAGCTCATCCATATATTACTAATTTTTCTGTAGCTTGTAAATACCACGATTCAAACTTCGACAATTTTTCTCAATATGAAAATGAAAATTGGTTTAATATAATAGAATATTGCCCAACATTTAAAAGTCTTTTAGATTATCAGGAATTCACAGAAGAAGTTCAAAGATGGTTGTGTACGTTTATGGGACGTATGTGCTTTGACATAGGCGATTTGGATAACTGGCAAGTACTTCTTTATCTTCTTGGTCAAGCAGGCGCAGGGAAAAGTACAATTCTCATGAAGATTCTACAAAAGTTTTATGATGAAGAAGATGTAGGAGTGATAGCTAATAACATTGATGCAAAGTTTGGTATTAAACCTCATGCAAATAAATTCATGGTACTTGCTCCCGAGATTGCTGAAAATTTTAAAATGGAACAGACAGATTGGCAGCTTATCGTAGAAGGTGGTAGAAATACTTATTCAGAAAAATATAAAAACGACGAAACTATTGACTGGAAAGTGCCTATGACTATGGGTGGTAACAAAATAATGAGATATAAAAATAATTCAGAAAGTGTTTCAAGACGTACTGCTGTAGTAAATTTCTGGAAGAAAGTAATGAACACTGACACTGAAATAGATAAAAAACTTCTCAAAGAACTTCCATTTATAATGAAACTTTGTGTCCGCGGTTATTATTCAGCATTGAATACACATGGTAAGAAAGGAATCTGGAACATACTTCCAAGATATTTTCACGAAACTAAAGAGGAGTTGGAACAAACTACCAATTCTCTTCAGAACTTCTTGAAATCTGGTAAGGTTGTATTTGAAAAGAGACTGTATATTCCTATGAAAGTATTTTCTCAAGCATTTAATGACCACTGCCGAGAGAATAATTTACCAAGAGAACAATTTACAAAAGACTATTTCATGGCTACATTTACTAATAACAATATCAAATTAGTCCAACAAGGCACGCGCGAATACCCACCTAACTCTGGGATTTTTCTAAAAAGAACTATATTTTTCACCGGTGTAGACATTCCAGGAGATGATAATGACATAGATGATCCAGAGTAACGCGTTTTATATGAAAATTTTAAAAAATTATATTTAAGTAAATGACAAGTTCGTCCGAAGTATCTGATACCGGAATGGTTTATACTATTATTTTCTTATGCGTAATCTTTGTATTAGCGTTTTTAATTTATAAGTTATACAATAAGGTAAATGAACTTTCAGAAAAATTAGAAAGTCTAAAACCTAAAGAAACAGTAGAACAAAAACCAGAATTACAAGAAAAGACTGTTGCAGAGGAAAAGGAATCGACTGAAGAACCTGAACAGCCTACAGAAATTTAAAATTGGTGCATGCCATGATTACGTTTTTATAATGATTAAATTCGGTCTCTGATATATACAAATTCCAATTTATAGAATTAAGTAAATGAGATTCTAAAGGACCCGAGTCCATAATTTCATAATCTATACAGTATTTATTAGCTAATATTAAACATGTTTCTAAGACTGGTTTAATATTAGAAGATGTTAATTTGCATACTTTATTATATCTTTGAACGTATATTATAGCTACTATAATAGTAGATTTATCTAAGTTTTCGTTATATCTATAAAAATTTTTAATATAATCATAGATAAAACATCTATTATTAAATAAATTTAGTATCTTAGTAGGTCTATTCATTGAAATTTTAGAATCTATTATATCATTTATTTGATTCAAAGTTAACATTAATATAAAAAATCATTATTTTTTAAAAGTAATAAAATTTCATTTAATACAAATTTGTAAGAATTTATATCATTTCCGCCCGTGATTATTATACTTCCAGTTCTAAACATAGCACATGTTATTATACTCTCGTTAAAAGGATTTTTAAATTTAATATTTATTCCAGGGTACTTACTCGGATTGAAAGAGTAAGTTTTGATACTTAAATTTTCACTTTCGTCTAAGAATTTACAAACAAGTGCTTGTTTTATATTTTTATCTATCTTAAAATCTGAATTAATCATACATATTCTTACATTTGAAATATGAGACTCTGATTCAAATGCATCTAATGAGTAAAGCCTTCTGTATAGTTTACGTATTGCATAAGTAGCAGACATAACATTGAGAACTCCCGCGAGCTGTATATTTCCATTTGAAAATATTTTTATGGATACCCTGTTTTTACTTTGATACTTTACTCCCGTGTATGTATTTATACAATTATAAAAAGTTTTACCCGATATTTCTGAGCAGTAAGTTTTGATATATTCTGTTAGTTTTATAGAACTGTTGAAGCCACAGCATACTGTCATAGTAGAAATACTCCAGTTTTTAATTAAATTAAAATTTGCGGTTTTTTCTATACAATTTAATTCGTTGTATGTGTCATAAAAATTAGTGAAATTTTCATTACATATACAATCACTGTATTTGCATTTTGGGTCGCAAATTTTACAGAATTCAGTCATTGATTCTTTATATTAAATTATAAGTTTTCTTTATATTAGTATTTTTTAGTAATTTATTACTTCAACTAATTGTATATAGTCTAAAATTACACGGTTGTCCATAGACTCTCTACACGCTTTTATAATTATTTCAGAATCTTCTTTAGTGTGATTTCTAACAAGATAGTTTATGTAATATATAAATCTTGGAAGAATATTACTGTATAAATCATCGAGAGATAAGTTTTTATTTTGTATTTCATTTAAAATGTCGTAAAGACAGTATGTTATTATATTAAGGTCGGTATTTTTAATCATTGTCTTTGAAATGAGTATCTTACTAGTTGACTTTCCATGATAATATCTAATTAGTTTATTAATTTCTAAAAGTTTTGAATCTTTTATAATTTGTCTAGTACACGGATCTCTAAAGTCCTGTGTTTTATTTAAATATTCTACAAGTGTATAAAAATCATAGTAAAAAAATCGCCCATTTACTTTAATTGAAATAACAGGATACTTTAGAGATTCATGACATATTGGACAAATATTATCAGTCATAATTTTGCGTCTATAATTTTGTTGAATTAATTTTGCTGCGTTAAAATTTTTGAGAAGTCTTAATAAAAAGTCTTTATTAAGAGTAGATATATATCTAATACCTTTAATTTTACACAGGTTCTTTATCCTTTTAATTGTAAAATAATTTGAATAAGATATTAACATTTCATTTATTATAATATATATTTTTAAATTAATAGCTTTAAATAAAATGTGTTTAAAAGAATAATTAATATTTAATATAATGTCTTCATTTAAGATTTCTAAAAAAAGCGCTCATACTGATACAAGAATGTCTATAATAGCAAAACATGATCAAACTATTGAAAACATAGAAAAAGAAAAGAAAAATTTAAATAAGCACAAATCCGAGTTAAATTTATTATACAAAGCAAAATCTGTTAATAAATTTAACAGGGACATTGACACTAAAATAAAATCATTAGAAGGAAAAATAAATGACATCGAATCGGATAAAAGTTTATCTGATTATCTTTTTAATTCTATCGATTTTATAAAACAGATAGATTCAGAAGAACACACCACTGATACCAACGGTGGTGGAGAGATATTTAAATACATTTCTTTAGACTCTACAAACAATAAAGAAGAAATGTATAAGATGTATATGGTAAAATGTTTTCCCTCAGAATCAAATGGTTATGTTCAAGTAAGAAAAGACACTTACATCTGCAAAGATTGTAAAGGAAGTACAGTTCGCGACGTTTCTTCTGGAATATTAATTTGTTATGATTGTGGTATCACAGAGTCTCATAATGTGTCTGAACTACCAGAATGGAATCATGCAGAAACCCATGAGTATACAAAACCGTATAGTTATAAACGTACAAATCACTTTAAAGAATGGATTACGCAGATTCAAGGGCGAGAAGGCACAAATGTACCAGATGAAGTAATTCAACTTCTTATATTAGAAATTAAGAAAGAACGTCTAACAGATAAATCACTTATAACATACTATAAAATTAAAGAATTCTTAAAAAAGTTAAAATTGAATAAATACTATGAACATATACCTAATATAATTCATAAAATAACAGGTAATAAACAATTGCATATATGTCAAGAGTTGGAGAATAAATTGACTGACATGTTTAATGAAATCCAAGAACCGTTTGAAAAGCACTGTCCTAAAAATAGAAAGAACTTTTTAAGTTATTCTTATACTTTATATAAATTTTTTCAACTTCTTAATAAACATGAATACTTAATTTACTTTCCTCTTCTAAAGAGCAGAGAAAAGCTATTTGAACAAGAGAATATATGGAAAGAAATCTGTAAAGAATTAAATTGGAAGTTCATTAAATGTATCTAAATTAATGTATTTAATGTATCTAGTGTAATCAGTAATTATTGAATGTAACAGCTCCGTTTTGGTATAAAGCTGTACATTTACCCTCCGCGGTAACTGTTAATGTATCAAAAAAGTCTGAGTAATTAGCAACTATAATGTCTTTTTTGGCAGTTAATACAACACGAATAGAATCAAATTTGCTAAATGGCACATAAGCCTGATCTGTCTCTTCCATGTGAGCATTTTTTACAATTGGTATTTTATAATATAAAAATCTATTTGTTATATCCTCTGTCATAGCCCAAACATGTGGTTGATTAAATGATATCGAATAAGGCAGATTTCCAGAGTAAGATGTAGAGTTTAAATAAAGTTCTACATCAAAGCCGCCTAAACCAGAAAGTTGGTTATGGCACATTCCTAAGATGTAAAGATTAGATGTATATAAATTAAAGTGATCGCAATTTATAGTTAAAGTAGAACCAGCGGGTAATGTTGTACCCGATGGTATTGCTGTTGACGATAATTCTGCATACTGTGTAATATTTGTTCTTTTCGGAAGTACTTGATTTCTTAACATGTTTCTTTCAGCATTTGTCATGGAGTATTTATTAGCGTATAAACTAAATGTAAACTCAGGGCTTGTTAGAGCTGTTAGAACTACATCAGTCACATTCTTCACATAAGAATTAAAGTCAGACATTGTAAAATTCTGCGGATAAACTTTTACTTGTAGAGTTTGATTATTTGCACAACTCATCAAATAAGAAGAATCCATACCACTGTTAGACAACATTCTAAATATATTCAAATTAATTCTTTGAGCACTAACTCCCGTGCTGGCAGTATCTCCAAAAGTTGGTACATAGTCAGTAAAGAAACTGTAATCTTCGGCGTCAAAAAATTCTTTTACCAATTGAGAGGTGTTCATTGTACATATTACTTGATTTCCAATACATACTTCTATTCTTTCTACAAAATACAACATATAATAATAAGGAGTTTTGGTACCCTTTGTAAATACACCGGATCTTTCTATTACAAGAGTTAAATCATTAATAGCATCGGCGTCATTATCAAATGTAAACACTACGGTTTCAGGTGAGGTAATAACTCCTTTGTTAGAAGATACTTCTGAAAAACTACAACCGTTGACGTAATACTTATCTGTATCATTTTCATTCCAAAAGATAGACTTTACACCTGGTAAATTTTTATCAGTTGTTCCATACCCCTGCGTACCGGTGCCATCATAAGCCGCTATTGCTGCAATTGAGCCTGACATTTATTATAAATACATTTATTTTTTTTTTAAATTAATCAACGTAATTTATTTGTAATGTAATTTAATGTAATGTATTGTTTATTTGATTTA
>TARA_B110000483_G_scaffold1022_1_pt1 | contig 12149 bp, 4 predicted proteins | sample TARA_B110000483 | Tara Oceans TARA_B110000483 (sample SAMEA4398176) | marine metagenome | biome: Polar Biome; feature: [SRF] surface water layer (ENVO:00010504); material: water (ENVO:00002006), including particulate matter (ENVO:01000060) such as... | depth 5 m
AAAATTCAAAGTGAGTATGGTAATGGTGGTGAAGTTGTTGTAACAGAAACTGAAGCTAAGTTTACAGGTATTGTTGATTACACATTGACAGACGGTGGTTTTGGGTATACAATACAAAATACCAAACTAGAAGTTACAGATCAAGTTATTGTCTTAAATAACGAAAATCTTGAATTTACTAATCTCGAAAGACTTACTGATACTAGTGGAAACATAGGTACGGTACTTGGGCAGAACGCATCAGCCGTTGGTATAAAGATGGATGTTGGGGATGAGTTTGTTATTAACAGAGCCATTACTACAATGGACAGAACGCCAAATGTTACCATAACTGGTATTTTTAGAGTATCCACTAAGAACAATAGTTCACCTGGTGCTTTGTATCCAGAAACTGCTGTAGATACTGACGTTAAGGTTGAAAGCCTTTCTAATATTGAAACTGTGAACCTAATTACTGATTTAATCTCACCGTTCTTGAGTGTGCCATTAAATTCAGCAGATTACAATACCATCCCACCAGCAACAACTCTTATGAGTGGTAGTGCTTCGCCAGTAACATTAGCGACACCACTAGACCAAGCATTCAATCTTTCGCCATTTGAAATTGGCACTATTGATGCGTTCGAGAATGTAAATCCTGGTGATAACTATACCAACGATGTATTCACACTAGTGCGTGATCCAGTTATGATTGCGTTCGACAGATACGAACAAATTCTAATCCTGCCAGTTCTTAGTGCTTCATTCTCTGTTGGGGATGCACTCACACAGGCTTCATCAGGAGTTAATGGGGTTATCACAGGAATTGACACAGACAGGTCTTTCATTAAGGTCAGACCTTATGCTTATTATGGTTTTGAAACATCATCTATTACCCACAAGGGTACTAGCTATGACGTTACAGCATCTGAAAGAGATTATACATCTGAGACATTTGGTGCTAATGCTGACATGAGATCAAAAACTCAATTCGCTACAGGTAGAATTTCAGCAGTTAAGATTACTAACTCTGGATTTGGTCACTTGGATGACGAAATTGTTTACATTGTAGATGATGATGGCGTCAAGCATGCAAAGGGTACACTTAGGGCTGACTCTCAAGGCATCACAGCAGGTTTCTGGGGTAGTGAAACCTCACAGATTAATGGTTACAGACCAGACGGAAGTTACTATGACTCTCGCAATAAGATACATGACAGTGATTTATATCAAGAATTCTCATACGAAATCTTGTCTACTGTTGATCTTGGTGTGTATGAAGAAACTCTTAAGCAGAACGTTCACCTTGCTGGTACGAGACTTTTTGGTAGGTTTGTCTATAAGAATAAGGTAGAAGTTGGTTTAGGACATAGGTTCTACGCTTCCAAGAAAGAAGACCAAATTATTGGCGGTCCTGAGATCGTCGGACCTAATCAACCAGGCGTAGAAATTAAATACACATCAGATAGAAATACTATTTCTGTAGATACGATCAACCTCAAAGCTGACGTAGTATAAACAGATAAATAAGTAGAAAGACTTTAGGAGCAAACATGGCTAAGCAAATTGTAAATACAGGACTTGCGGATAATGACGGTACTGGTGATCCGTTAAGAAACGCTTTCACCAAAGTAAATGAGAACTTTACCGAGTTGTACAACGCCGAATCGTTTTCTGGCAGTTATGCTGACTTGTCTAATAAGCCAACAAGCATTACAGCCTTTGGTATTACGGATGGTTCTAACAATCAAATTCTATCGACAGATGGTGCTGGAAACTTCACTTTCGTCAACTCATCAGCTTCAGTTGATCTTGACACTGAATTAGATGTAGCTAGTGCGACTAACAACCAAGTATTATCTTGGACTGGAACTGAATTCGATTGGGTTGATAACTCAGGTGCTGGTTTATCAAACAACGCAATCATTGATTTAGTTACTAGCGCTGATCTTGATATGTCAGGCAACAAAGTATTATTTGGTAACGTATATGACGCAGAAGGTGATTTACCTGCTGCTGGCAGTTATCACGGTATGTTTGCTCACGTACATGGTACTGGTAAAGCATATTACGCACATGCAGGTGCTTGGGTTCGCTTAGCAGACTTTTCTGAAGTTGGTGGTGGTGGCGGTTCAAGCCTACAAACAAGAATTAACAAAGTCGGTGTATCGGCTTCATTAACTGATGGTGCATCAGGCAATGTTGACATCGTAGGATTTAAAGGATACGCACTACTATCGATTACAACAGACAAAGCGGCTTGGGTAAGAATTTATTCAAACGGTGCGACTAGAACTGCTGACGCAAGCAGACTTGAAGTGACAGACCCAACGCCAGATGCTGGTGTTATTGCAGAGGTAATCACAACAGGAGCAGAAACTGTTTTGATGTCACCATCTTCAATGGGCTTTAACATGGAAGCAACTCCGACAACTAATATTCCATGCGCAGTTACCAATAAATCTGGATCAACAGGAACAGTTTCGGTTACTCTAAACGTACTTCAATTGGAGGCATAATATGTTGCAAGAGTACATCGTTACCTTACATAATAAAGATGACCTTGATCAGTTTTACGATGACATAGAAACCACAGAAAGTTCAGTACACGTCCATGATGGTGAAGTTCACTTTCCAAGTCGTGCAGTTGAGGTTTCTAACCGAAGACTGATCAGTCGTAACACACATTATATGCTAACTCATGAAGAAGCACAAGAGTTGAAGAACGACCCTAGAGTATGGGACGTCGAACTTGCTGAGATGATCGAACTTACCACAAAGCCAACTGGTTGGAAAATGGAAAATAAGAAATTTTCTAAAGATTGGTTCACAGATGCGACAGATCACAATTGGGGTTTGTTAAGACATAGTGAAGATGCTAATAGAGCCAATTGGGGTTCTAATGGAACTAACACTTACGTGAGTGACTTGACGGTTACTTCATCAGGTGAGAATGTTGATGTTGTTATTGTTGATGGTCACATCGATCCTGCACATCCAGAATTCAAACCAAGGGAAACCGCACACTATAAAGGCAACCTAGTAAACGACAATACTAATAGTGCATTGTTCGATAGATCAGTTACTGTTAATGGTTTGAAGATTGTTATTTCTGGTGCTGCTGGTGGACAAATTGCTGTTCCAGACGAATGGGCTAGAAAGACAGCAAGAGTAGTTGATCTATTGATTGACCCAGATGGATCAAACGTTAACTTAGCATATCAAAAGAATTTGATTGCAACTCTTAAGGGTGAAGTAGGTACTGTACATGCAGGACTTCCATCAGTACAACGTGTTGCCTATGGTGGTGGTGGACAGTACGAACCAAACTTCTTAACAGACGAAGGTATCTCTTCATATGTTGGTTATCAAGCATTTTTGGATAGTCACGTTCATAACGATATGGTTTGGTATAGAAACGTAAGTGGACCTATTCCACCAGTACAAGACAGAGACATCGAAGAAATAATCGAACACCTTATGCACACAATACATCTAATGGGTGTAATGGGCGCAGTTACTGGTTCTGAGACAGCTATGAATTGGATGGCAACTGGTAATGCTAGTTGGAAAACCACAGCATTACATCTTGCAATGAAAGAAGCTATTGATGGTTCTTTCTTCGATCCGTCTGGTTACGCAAGTGATTGGGCAACCGTTGCAGATGCGGCTGAAGTCGCATATAAAGAGTACCTATATCTTCTTAATTGGGGTATGTGGGAAATGTCAGAATTTTGGGATGGTGGAAGCCTATCACCAGAATGGTCTGACTCTATGAGAACGGCATCTGGAATTCAAACGAACAACCCACTAGGTTATGCGCTATTCAATACATACATCGATCCAGTATTGACAAAACCAAACTTCGCTACGCTAAGAACGATATTTCAAAACAATGATGGTGGAGTTTCTGGCTACACTGAATCAAGTCGTGTAAATCAATTCAATTGGTTCTCCTTGACTAGTCAAGTTACTGGTGGTTCTAATGGGACTTATACTTACACGCCTTATATTGATGCAGGTGATGCTGATCGAACTGATGATAACAACCATGGTACACACTGTGCTGGTACGGTAGCAGGGAACACACAGGGGTGGGCTAGGGACGCGACAATCTATAATATCAGTCCGTATGGCTCAAATCCTAATAGCCTCTCATCGTCGCTTATGTGGGACTACATACGTGCTTGGCATAACACTAAGCCAATCAATCCAAAGACTGGACGTAGAAACCCTACTATCACAAATAACAGCTATGGTTCAAGTTTAAGAACTAACTACAGTGGAAGCTATACAACTGGTAAAGTGACAAGAGTAAATTATCGTGGAGTTGACTTCAACCCAGGAAGAGACTTGACAACACAAGAGTTACGTGATCGTGGTTTTTATGCTCCAAATCTTCAAATGGATATCCCCAATTACTTCACCTCTCGTAATGCTGACATGCAAGACGCTATTGATGATGGCATTATCATTGTGGCATCTGCTGGCAACGATAGTTGGAAAACTGTTAATTCATCTGATCAAGATTATAACAACACATATAACATGGTTTACAATGGCTATGACTACTCGTGGAACTTACACAGGGGTACAGGATCAGGTGCTGGCTATGCACCAATCGTTAACGTGGGCGCAACTTCAAACGACCTAAACGAAGATAAAGCCAACTTTAGTAACTGTGGAACCCAAGTAGATATTTTTGCCGCTGGTGAAGGTATCCAAAGTAGCTTGCTTTCTGGTGGTATTGATGACCCTAGAGATGACAATTACGAACTAGGCAAGTACCAAGGAACAAGTATGTCAGGACCTCAAGTGGCTGGTGTATTGGCGATTCTTGCTGAAAGTTGGCCTAACATGACACAAGCTGAGGCACATGCGTGGGTAATAGATAACGCAAACAGTGATCAAATGGCTGACACTGAAGCAGATGATCCAATGGATAGAGATAGTCTACAGGGCGCTCCGAATAAATACTTGAGATGGATTAACCAAAGAGCGATTACTGGAACAACTTTTCCACAAAAAAACTTCAGAAATAGACCAACTTCTGGAAAAACACACCCACGACCTCGTATTCGTAGAAGAGGTTGATGCAATTGCTTATAAATATTAGAAAAGAACAGGTACAGGTGATATGACTGAGGTATTGACAAGTAAATTAAAAAGTGATACAACCAGAATGTTCTATCAAGACATTCAGGACAATGACTTTTATGTCTTCGTATCTTCTGTAACGCAGGGTACGAACCGTATTTCTGCGTCTAACTCACAGGGCAGTAAAATTAAATTCTTGGAGAACACAGTTTTCGGGAAGAAAGTTCTTGGGACAGATACCAAGTTTATGATCAAGTACCATCCGTGGCAGAAAGATCAAACTTATATTCAGTACGATGATCAACTAGATATGACTGATAAGAAGTTCTACGCAGTTGTCGGACCTACAAACAATGATACTGGTGATTATCGCGTATTCAAATGTCTTTTCAACAACAATGATTCGACATCTACAGCACCACCAAACTGGAACCCATATACTGAGGGACAGGTATACAGAACAGCAGACAAATATGTTTGGAAGTTTATGTATGCAATTACCCCAGCAGAATTTGAAGCATATAACGCAGTTGGTTTCATTCCTCTTGCGGGTGATGTAATAATCGACCCAGACCCAAATGCTGATGCTAACAATGTTGTTTATGGCTCAGAAATAAGTGACATTTTTGTTGAAAATCCTGTTGATAATGCAGGATACCCATCTGTCAGTGGTTTCCTCATGGCGGCTCCTGGCAATGATGGTACTCTGACAGTAAGAGCTACAGGCATAAATCAAATTACAAACTACTATGTGGGAATGTCAATTTACGTTACTAACCCAAATGGCGGTCCGTCAAACCTTTATGTTATCAGTTCTTATGAATTCCAAGTTGGCGTTCAATACGGCAAGATTAAAGTAATCGGAAACCCTCTTGGAGATGGCGTGTTGAATGGCTCTACATTTACAGTAGTGCCAACATGTGTAGTTAAAGGTGATGGTACTGGCGCGAGTGCGCTTCCAAATGTTATTGAAGGTAACATATCTTCTTTGTTAATTCTAAACTCAGGCTCTGGTTATACAAATGTAACAGCATCGATTATCGATCCTCTATTTGATTTTGACCCAGAAGACCCAATTTCTATTGACGTAAGAGCCGACCTAAGACCAGTCCTTTCACCAAAAGGTGGTCATGGATGGAATATGATTGATGAGATGCATTGCCGTCACATTCTACTTTATGGTTACATCACAGAAGCCAACAATAATGATATTGGTGCAACAAATACTTATTCACATCTTGGCATTGTTAAAAACCCAGAGTTCTTAAGTGCATCAGCAAACAGCGCGAATACACCTACAGTCTTCGACAATAGAATTGCAGTTACTACTAACCAGTTCAACTTTGCAACTGTTGACACCGTGTTGACACAAACAGATGTTAACAACACAACCACATTTACAGGCAAAGTGCATGAAGTAGACGAAACTTCAAATACCGTATACATTGCTAGTTATATGGGACCATATCCGAATGCCGCAAATAACGACAATTCTTTTGACTATACAAACAACTTGATCAATCCGCAGGGACAACGAATTACCATAAATAGTCCAAAGGCTGACAACACAGTCGAGTCTGATTACGTTCAGCGTAGCGGAACAGTTTACTTTATGGAAGATTTTGTCCCTCTTGCAAGAACTTCGACTTCGAGAGAAGAATACAAATTAGTATTAGAATTTTAAGGAACCTTACACATGCCCATTAATACAAATTTAAATATTGCTCCATACTTTGATGATTTTGGTTTGGAAAAGCAGTTCTACAAAATTCTCTTCAAGCCAGCATATGCCGTACAGGCAAGGGAACTGACACAATTGCAGACTATTCTGCAAAACCAAGTCGAGCAATTTGGTGATAACATCTACCAAGAAGGTAGTATTATCAAGGGCTGTAACTTTACAAACCTAAACGGTTTACAATTTGTTAAGCTATCAGATAAAACTGGATTTGACCCAGAACTATTCATGCCAGTTACAGCAGATGAAATTATTTCTGGTGTAACAAAGTCTATTGACACAAAGTATGAAGTTGAGGGTGCGATCACTGGTCTTAAGGCTTCTATTATTATTACAGATAGAGGTTTCGAAACACGTCCACCAAACCTAAACACTTTGTATATCAATTATTTGAACTCAAACGAAACAAGCAATTATAAGACATTCATTGGTGGTGAAGAACTTACAATCAACCGTTACAAATACGATGGTTCAACACTTATTTCTTCTGATCTTAGTGTTGCAACAATCAACGTAACACAGCTACCATCACCAACAGGTAAATCCTTTGGTATTCAAGCGGCGGCTGGTGTTGTTTTCCAAAAGGGTCACTTCCTATTCGCAGATGAGCAAACACTTGTTGTTTCTAAGTATGACAACCAACCAGATGCAATTTCAGTTGGTTACGAAGTAGCAGAGTCTCTAATCTCTTCACTTCAAGATAACAGCCTTTATGACAATGCCAACGGAAGCACAAACGAAAATGCTCCAGGTGCTGACAGACTTAAGATGGTTCCTACATTGGTTGCCAAAACAACAGCGGTTGCTGACGTAGATGCAAACTTCTTTACGCTAATTCGTTATGAAAACGGTTCTGCTGTGACATTGAGAGATGTTTCTCAATTCAATTCAATTGCAGAAGAACTAGCGAAACGTACCTACGAAGAAAGCGGAGACTATATTGTTGAAAACTTTAAAGTGACAACAGAACGCCGTGGCGTAGACCTAAAGGCATTGGTTGGAAAAGGTTCAGCATACATTAAAGGTTATAGAGTGGAAAATCGTGGTAACCTAGATGTTACTATTGATCCAGTTGTATCAACAAATATTCAACAAAACCAATCCACATCTCTCAATTACGGTGGGTATGTTGATATTACCTCAGTAAATGGTACTATGGCTACTGATTACAGCGCAGTCCAACTACAACTTGCTAATGGCACACAAATTGGTAGTGCATTCGTAAAGAACTTCACACCAACTAAACTATACTTGTTTGGTGCTAGTATCACAGATGTGGCTAGAACTTTCGCTGATGTTGAACGTATTGTCTCAACTAGTGGATCGGTTTCTATTGCGGCTGGCTCTAAAATCAAAGACGCTAAAAATGCTCCTATGGTGTTTAATACTGGCGCAAGAAGCTTAAAAGAAATTACAGATGTTAATATTCCTGTACGTACACAAAGTAGTGTTTCGGTTACGGCTAATACAATCACTATCAACGCAAACCCAGGCGATGACTTTGCAGTAGACAATAGCGACATTGTTGTGGTAGATGCGTCTAACACACTAATTGCAGTGAACAGTTATTCAACATCTATCAACAATTCAATTCTTACTATTAATTTGGCGGCAGGTTCAGACCCAGCAGCAGACGTTTATTACAACAAAAGAGTTGTCGATACGTCACCATACAACAAATTATCAGTAAATCCATACATCAAAGTTGCTTGGAGTAATAGCGAAACAAGATACAGCTTGGGCTTCCCTGATGTTTATGCAATCGACAGTGTTGTAGATAGCAGTGGTAATGACTTTACAGACTGCTTCCGTTTGGTAACAAATGCACAAGACAACTTCTACGACCTTTCTTATATGGAAGTTATTGCTGGGAGAACCAAACCTACAAGTGGTACACTCACAGTTAAATTAAAAGTTTTCAAAATAAACAATGCAACAGGTATTAACTTCTTTGCAGTAAACAGCTATCCTATCGATGATGTTACGACTATACTTCCATCTGGCAAGATCAGATCATCTGATGTCCCAGCATATATCTCTACATCTGGTACTGTTTACCGTCTAAGAGAATGTATTGACTTTAGACCATATGCTGACTTAGGTGCGGGTGCAAGCTATACGGCATTGACTGTTGGTGCGGCGGCTGTAGTAACGGCGGCTGTTGGTGCAGTACAACCATCATTTGCAGGTTCTGACTATGTTATTCCGATGGTGAATGGAAATGTCACATCTGACATAGAACACTATCTGTCCAGAATTGATGCGATTACGCTAGATTCTTATGGTAAGTCTGCCATCATTAAGGGCGAAGAAGATGAGTTGCCAGTACCACCTAAAGTTGGTGCTGATCAACTTGTGATCTCTCAGATTACTATCCCAGGATATCCTATGTTGTCGGCACAAGAAGGTGCTGATCAAAACAAAAATTACTATGCTGTTAGCACTAAAGCATCAGGTGTAAGAAACTACACCATGCGTGATATCGCTAAGCTAGAGAAAAAACTTGATGCGATGGAATATTACATCAGCTTGAACCAATTAGAGCAAGCAACTCAAAACTTAAATGTTACTGATGAAAACGGCTTGACAAGATTTAAAAATGGCTTTATAGTTGACCCATTCAACGACACAAGCATTGCTGATCTGTCTAATCCAGATTATCAAGCGGCTGTTCATTCAGACACAAAAAGTCTTAGCCCAGCGCTTAATACATTCCCATTAGACTTGAAATACAAAAGTGGTACAACCGCAACAATATTCCCATCAACAGCAGATGCGGAAATTGCAACACTAAGCAGAAATGCACATACAAAGCTATTGGGTCAACCATACGCAACCAACTTTAGAAACTGTGTGTCTAACTTCTGGAAATATGATGGTGTTGGCTCATTGTCACCAAGCCATGATATGGCTCAAGATACAGTAACTAATCCAGTTACTCTTGATATCGACCTAGCAACACCATTCCGTGACTTTGTTGACAATCTACAACAATTCGTCCCAATGACAGTACAGAATGTTATTGGATCAACTTCTACAAGGACACATCTTGGTGGCAGACAATGGAGTATTGGAGGGACAGCTACAACTGCTACAACTGCATTGAATGTTAATGAAGCAAACTCACAACAATCAGTTGGCGACTTTGTTTCTAACTTTGAATTCCAACCTTACATGCGTAGTCGTGAGATTAGAGTGTTTGCGGCAGGGCTTCGTCCTAATACACAACATTACTTCTTCTTTGATGGAGTAGATGTAAACGAATTTGTACGTCCAGGCACAACGGCTAACACAAGCAGAGCGGTTAGACGTGCAGGTATTAAAGGCGCGGCTGTTACCACAGATTCTAATGGTAAAATTCGTGCAGTATTTGAATTGCCAGATGGAACATTCTTTGTCGGTGATAGAGTTCTAACAGTAGTTGACGTCAATCAATATGCAAGTATTGAATCAGCATCCACTTCTATAATTGATTTGCAGTATCATGCATACAACATCTCAGTTGAAAAGAGTGCATTGACAGCATCTACAAGAGTTCCAGATACTGATGTCGGTACTGAAATTACCACAAGAACACTTCCAGCAAGAACAGTAACAATTGATCCTTTGGCACAGACATTCTTTATCAAAAAGGGTATGGGTCGTGGTTCGAACAGTGTGTTCATCTCTAAAATTGATCTGTTCTTCAAGCGTAAGAGTGCTATTAATGGTGTTACCGTTATGTTGCGCGAAGTAATTAACGGATATCCAGCATCACAAGTATTACCTTTCTCTAAGGTACACCTCAACTCAAGCCAAATTAATGCAACTGATGATGCATCCACAGTAACAACTGTTGACTTTGATGCTCCAATCAGAATGGATGTTGAAAAAGAATATTCAGTGGTGATCATGCCAGATGCAAACGATCCAAACTACCTAGTCTTCACATCTAAAGTTGGTGGTGTAGACTTGACACCTGGTGCAACCCAAGGACAAGCAGTTGTTCAAGACTGGGGTGATGGGGTTCTATTCTCATCTACAAACAACAGGGCATGGAAATCATACCAAGACGAAGACTTGAAATTCACTCTTTATCGTCACGATTTCAACGCATCTACAGGTTCTGTAACAATGACTAATGATGACCATGAGTTCTTAACTCTAAGTGATTGGGATGGTAGGTTTGCCTCTGGTGAAGAAGTTTATGAAGAAAAAGCCTTGACAGGTTCTACTTCTGCCACTGTATCTATGCCTATCAATGGAACCACCATTACAGGCACATCACTTAATGACAGTTTTGCTGCTGGTGATAAAATCTTGGTAACAAATGCTGGTGGTTCGAGAAGTGAAATCTTTGAAGTTGTAAGTGTTGACACTCCTACAACGATCACGACAGAACGTCCTGTTGACTTTACAGTTGGCTCTGGGACGTGTAAGTCTATCGTTGTTGGTAAAATCGTACATTACAACAGACTTGAGCGTTCGCAAATGTACCTCGCAGGTTCTACAGCGACAGCTAGTAAGAAATTCACAGCGAGTGGGACTATCGTAGGATTTGATAGTGGTACAACAGGTACAATTGGAACCATTGATAATATCAATCTAAGCTATGTACAGCCACTAATCATGAAGGCGAATGACTCGATCACCACTACGAAACTAAGTGGTACGTTTACAGACCCAGCAGATACTTTGACATCATATGACATGCCAATGAAGTTTGGTGGGAATAACACATTCGGACGCAAGGGTGTAGTTATCTTCAGTAAATCAAATGATACTGCTAGAGCCAAACCGTTCGACATTACCGTGACAATGGCTAATAGCGCCAATTCTACATCTTCACCGATTGTTGATTTGGAAACGTCTTCGTTGTTGGCTTATCAATACAAAGCGACTAACGATGCGGCTACTACTTCTAAATATATTTCAAAAACAATTGAACTTAATGAAGACTTAGACGCTGAAGACATCGAAGTGTTTTTGACAGGTTATCGTCCAAGTGGATCAGACATCAAAGTTTATATTAGACCACAGAATGTATACGATAGCGCATCTTTCAATACAATCCCTTGGATCGAACTTGAAGTTGCAGAAGGTATCAATTTGTTCTCTTCAGATACGAACGTAAGCGATTATCGTGAATTCAAGTATGTACTGCCAGAAGCTAATAAAGATGGTGCTGGCGCACTAGAATATACTAGCACTTCTGGTACTTTTATGGGATATAGAAAATTTGCCATAAGAATTGACATGCTTACTCCTGATATCAGCAAATCTCCAACTGTACTAGATTACAGAGCATTGGCGTTGACATAATGGCTTCTTTTATCAGACATCAACAAACCAAAGC